>Ga0123354_10000209_pt1 | contig 51209 bp, 29 predicted proteins | sample TergutLab28metaG_2_FD_97872 | JGI IMG/M metagenome (GOLD analysis project Ga0123354, IMG submission 97872) | Labiotermes labralis P4 segment gut microbial communities from Petit-Saut dam, French Guiana - Lab288 P4 | ecosystem: Host-associated > Arthropoda: Insects > Digestive system > Gut ... | reverse complement strand
GGTGCATTATACCACAAGCTGTAAATCACAGTCTTGCATTAATGAGGATGGACAAAAAATTGCCCGAAACATGTTGAGCTGATTGTAATATCAATAAATTGTTATTGTTGCATCTAGTTGGTCGTCTACATTATTTATATCGATAATGCGGTGAAACACACAACAAATGTGGAAGGAAGTTCGTTCCAAATTAGATTATAAATATTACTACCTTCAGAATTTGAAATTCTGCATTTACAGTATCCCTTGTATTAAACAAACTGTTGTACACGTATTTGGCATTTATCCTACATGTTAGTTACAAATTCCAAACACCATCTGTTACTGAAAATACCTAGACTCAGTATAAGATCTACTGAAACAACATAAACTGAAAAAAAGTTTCGAACAAAGGATTTAGTATCTAATCTCTAAGAAAGTGGTTTCATATAAACGCTTCCGTTTGATTTAATCATTTTCAAATTAATTTCCCTAAAATATAATAAAAATACGCCGGCTTTTATTTAGATCTAAATATAAAACAACCCTAAACAGTATAAATTATGGCCTAAAATTATTTTTACGTTAGAAAGTGACACAGAACATGAATGATTTGAGATCCACCACTCTAAAGATATCTGTTAAGTTTTTTCAAACATCCTTCCAATAAAGGATGTGCTACTCTAAGCTGTAGGCTTATAATATTTTCTCGTAAAGTTACATGTAGTGGACCACGCAAGGTGCCATCTTTTAAGGTATCCTCCACAAAGCACATGCGACGAAACCATTTCTGTCCGAAACGAGAGCATTCTGGGTGGATTCTTGGTTACATTACCGCTAACGGCATAGTAACATCATGCGTTGAGACACATGTTTCTGGGGCGACAAGCCCAGCTAATGTCACCAAAAGGTATGTTCCCTTCAGTCCAATTCTCTGCACATAAAAAGGTAAATCAGTTCCATTAGAGGCCCGAGGTGCCCAGAGAGTTCCAGGAAGTTAAGGTTCCCAGATTATGTAACAATGGCCCAGGATGGTGGTAAGGTTGTCAGCCTTACGCAACGGCCGCTTTTTACCCCCCAGGAAATACTCCTGGTACTCATTTCTGTTAGAGGCTGAGTCGACCCCAGGGCGATAGTGAGATCGGAAGGATATCAATGAAAAATTCCAATGACACCATCTGGAATCGAACCAGCGACCTTCCGATTTGTAGCACAGCGCCTTGACCACTACGCTACCGCTCTCTGCACATACGGCATATAAATATTTCCTCGGGGACTACATTTTATCCAGCTGCCAATCTAAGGTGTTGACTCTTGCATTTCGCTGCCTTCCACAACATGATTTACTTCGCCTGTCTCTCTCAGAACCCTGTCACCAACAAGACTATTTAGAACTAAGAGGGAAGAAGTTGCAAGCGGTTACAGAAAACCGCATGATGAACGTCGCAATACATAAGCAGCACGAATTATTATCAAGAATTGAAATTGATGAGTCCTTCAGAGATGGCAGAGATGAGAAATACCATACATCGGAAAACCTGAAAAAGTGGATGAGAAGTTTTAAAATAAAATCCGTGTTAAAGTAGTTGGGTTTGAAGATGTTGACTAGGTTTCCGTACCTCACAATAAAGACCAGTTGCGGGCACTTTCTGATAGTAAAATGAAATTTCCGAGTCCATAAAAGACAAGAAATATTGAAACAAATTTCGGTATCGTCATCCAGTGCCTTTGTTAATCAATATCTGTACTTACTGTCAGAGAAAACACGAATTTTACGACACTATATAGTCAGTTCTCATCTGCTACATGTTTCGGCTGTTTTCTTTAGGACAGCATAGATGGAAAAGGATGCCGAAGTGGAGGCCTTCCCTTCACTATGAATTTGTGACAATAAATGCAGACATTGACAAGAAATGACCGAAGAATAAAAAACCAAATAGATGCCACTTATTATTTTATTGTACTTCTTATACGCTCAAAATGTTTCGGGCATTATTATGCCCAACATTAGGAGTTCGCGACTATGATGTTGATTACCACATTGGTCTATCGTTCTTGGTTTGCTGTGTGTTGGAGGTTAGGTGCGGTTAGGCTGGAGTAGCTGCAGGCTAAAGCACAACTTGTGTTTTAGCCTGCAGCTACTCCAGCCTAACCGCACCTAACCTCCAACACACAGCAAACCAAGAACGACACGACCAATGTGGTAATCAACATCATAGTTGCGAGCTCCTGATGATGGGCATAGTAATGCCCGAAACATGTTGAGCCTATAAGAAGTACAATAAAAAATAAGTGGCATCTAGTTGGCTTTTTATTCTTCAGTTTTCACAATGATGCACGGTCCAATAAACATCAGATTGACAAGAAATATCTCGACTAATTGAAAGGCCACTTGCTTCTCATAATGAAATATTCTATGTGTACTATACGTTTCGCAGATAATTTTTAGGGCTCGAGAGCATAAGCTTTACTAATGACTTCGAAAATTGGTTCAATGTTGTGACTTGTTTCTGTATTACAGATTTTTTTTCTATCACTGCAGACCCTGAACAGGCACTTCTGCCGCACGTATGGCATTTTAACCAGACATGTGACAGAATGAACCTAATACCCCTGACCGACAGACAGCGACACCCATGTCCTTGTATGGGCAGTCATCGTTAGGCTCACTTCATAGGTCTACTGAGGTACAGTGTTTTTATCTTACGAGCGCGATCTCTGTTGCAAGAGTTGTTCGCTCGTCTTGTCAAGTCGGGACCAAAGCATCAAGTTCCCTACTTACAAAAACTTCCAGTACTTCAAGACAACTGTTTTAATAATTTGATATTACAATCTTACTCCAAAAAACGAATTGTTTAACTAAGAATATGCCTGTGTGGCTGACGTTGGTTATGAAATACAACGAAATGTAATGACTTTAATCTCACCACGTACGAATTATTGACTCTATGTTAAATGTACTAAATTCTGACATTTATACTTCGATTACCGCACTGAATTTGAATATGCTGAAGTGTATGTGTAGTATGGTTTGAATATGCTGAAGTGTATTTATAGTAAAGTTTCTAAAATGTATTAAAAGCACTTCAGTAAGACGGGTCCCATAAAACAGAACGTTTAACCTTTCAGGGGAAGACTTGACTTCGTTCCCAGACATAGAACTGTTGAACATTTGTGATTAATAAATAAATTTAACTGCTTTCGTTACCTCAAAATTTACAGCATCAGATATTGGTATTAGAGAATAAGGAATTAAAATGAATAAAATCTGTCCATTAATAGGCATTTCTTCTCCTACATATGTATTACTATTACTGTTGTCTTATGAATTTTTATAAAAAAATTTATCTTCTTAATAAGGATTATTTCTGGGTTAAATAGTAGGAATAAAACTTCAAACATGCATACCGTCGCCATCGCTTACGTATTAGTTTACAAAACAATTCACGATGATATTTAGTTGTGTCTGTTATCTGTTTTCATATGAGTTCCATAATCCAAACTCCGGCAATTTTCGAAAAATTGCCACCAAACCAGAGCTATACATTTTTTTCGCACAGTCGTCATATTATATTTTAACTCTTCAAGAGTTTCCCTAACAAAAGCTGCAAATTTTTCCAGCGTCTGTTATCGAACAGTGACGTAGACAGAATTTTTGTTTTGTCTGTTTCGCTATTGTGCATACAGAAGGAAAACAAACCAAACCAAACCAAACCAAAAACGTTACCAAAACTTCACCGAGAGAGGAAGCCTATTGCTGCATTATCGCCAGTCAATAACGACGGTACATGCTTCTCTACCTGCTAACCTTCCGAACCCTTGGATGCCGTTGTTCTTTTTTTCGAACGGATATTTAAAGCATCTTTTTCTCGGCTACTCTAATTTAAATAGGCTACATTTAGTTGTACCAGCTTCATTTCCACCTTATATTCGCGTGTCGACATTGTTGCCACTACTTACTGCAAGAAGAATTATGTGGATGAAATGGCCTCCGGTGGCATAATGCTCATAACGAGTTTCGCGAAAATCAGTCAATCGGATCAAACGGACAGAAAGTTACTATCAGACCCACAACACCAGGGCCTGTAAGGTGACATGATCTTAATATACGGCGAACACCACCGGGGACTGTATGGTGACATGACCCTACTATCGGACACACAAAACCACGGACTGCATGGTGACATGAACTTACTATCGGACAAACAACACCAAGGGTTGTATAGTGACATGAACCTACTATCAGACCCACAACACCAGGAACTGTATGGTTACATGAACCTACTATCAGACGCAAAACGCCAGGGCCATTACAGTGATATGAACGTACTATCAGACACACAACATCAGGAACTGTATGGTGACATGAACCTACTATCAGACGCAAAACACCATGGGCCATTACAGTGATATGAACGTACTATCAGACACACAACACTAGGAACTGTATGGTGACATGAACCTATTATCAGACCCACAACACTAGGAACGGTACGGTGACATGAACCTACTATCAGGCCCAAAACACCAGGGCCTTTATAGTGAAATGAACCTACTCTCAGACGCAAAACAACAGGACATTTAGAGTGGCATGAACCCACTCTCATACCCACGCCAGGGACTCTATGGTGACATGAACTTAATATCAGGCACACAACACCAAGGGCTGTATAGTGACATGAACCTATTATCAGACCCATACCACCAGGACATTTATAGAGATATGAACCTACTATCAGACGCAAAACAACAGGGCCTTTATAGTGGCATGACCCTACTCTCAAACCCACAATACCGGGGACTGTATGGTGACATGAACCTACTATCATACCCACATCACCAGGGCATTTATAGTGACATGAACCTACTATCAGACGCAAAACAACAGAGCATTTATAGTGATATGATCCTACTATCAGACGCACAACAGGGCATTTAGTGACATGAACCTACTATCAGACACACAACAACATGGCATTTATAGTGACATGAAACTACTATCAGACCCACAACAACAAGGCCTCTATAGTGACATGAGCCTACTACCAGACCCACAACACCAGGGAGTGTATGGTGACATGAACCTACTATCAGACCCACAAAACCAGGGCATTTATAGTGACATGAACCCACTATCATACACACAACAGGGCATTTATAGTGACATGAACCTACTATCAGACCACAATAACAGGGCCTTTATAGTGACATGAACCTACTATCAGACCCACAACACCAGGGCATTTATAGTGACATGAACCTACTATCAGACGCACAACAACAGGGCCTTTATAGTGACATGAACCTACTACCCGACCCACAACACCAGGGACTGTTTAGTGACTTGAACCTACTATCAGACCCACAACACCACGTGTTGTATAGTGACATGAACCTATTATGAGACCCATAACACCAGGGTATTTATAGTGACATGAACCTACTATCAGACGCATAACAACAGGACCTTTATATTGACATGAACCTACTCTCAGACCCACAACACCAGGGACTGAATGGTGACATGAACCTACTCTCAGACGCAGAACACCAGGGACTGTATGGTGACATGAATCTACTTTCAGACCCAAAACACCAGGACTTTTATAGTGACATGAACCTACTCTAAGACCCACAACACCGGGGACTGTATGGTGACATGAACCTACTCTCAGACGCAGAACACCAGGGACTGTTTGGTGACATGAACCTACTATGAGACACACAACACCGCGAGCTATATAGTAACATGAATCTACACTCAGACCCACAACACCAGGGATTTTTTGGTGACATGAACCTACTATCAGACACAAAACACCACGGGCTATATAATGATATGAACCTACTTTCAGACTCACAAACCTAGGGACTGTATGGTGAAATGAACCTACTTATTCCCGAAAAAAACATGACGAAATTAAATAACCAAGAAAAATCGTTAAATTGTACTGCAGTGTTCTATAATATTTAGAACAGTTACAAACCTAGCTGCTAGCGCATTGATTCACGTACGTGATGCAGACAAGCGGTAGCAAAGAACTGTTTGACCGCACCTTTGTTTTTGTTTCTACGAACTCTCTCCTTCTCCCTTAATAATTCCATCTGCCTTTACTTTACACACGTTCAATACGTGCAGACAGTTTATAATGGGTAGAGTCTTTTTTCCTACATCGTGTGAATGTAAATAGTAGTGCATTCTCAGAATCGTGTTATACCTGGCTTACGGATATTACTGCCCCTCTCTACCATTAATACAACCAGCAGCGTCGCTTAAGAAGAAAAATGACGACTGGTTCAAACCAAGTCATTCGGGTTGTTCTGCCCGTTCGCCTGCTGCTTTTCACATTTCTTCAACGATCACCTCACACACACACACACACACATTTTTATTCCCTTTCGAAAGAGCAGATGGAGGCTGTTGCAAGTCATAATTCTTACACGTTTAATTTCGACAGTATAAAAACTTGCCAATTTTCCACTTTTGGGTTTTGATGCACTTTAAGATTTAAAAACGGCGAACAAAGATACATGCAGCGTGTTCATCCGAAAAATCTCAAAACATTTCCAATGCTAATTTCATGTAGCATAAACACATTACTGGAGGACGATTTAGTAACGAGTTGAGGAAATAAAAAAAAATTAAACCTCTTCTTAATATTGTCGTTGCTTTCTTCTTTAGTCTTCCACAAACAAGCTTTCAGGGCACAAGAATTCGCCCGGAATATGGTGACTTTCCTTTTCAATATCGCAACTCGCAGTAGCTTAAATTTAAAAAAAATGGATAATATTTAAATTCAGATATAAAAGTACTTAATCCAGAGCAAACGATTGGTGTTAAGGATTCAAACGACATCCGGCACCTATATGGCAAAAAAAAACGGTATTTTTCTACAGTATCATACAATGTCAACACAACAACAACAACAACAACAACAACAACAACAACGTAGATTATTTACTTCTGATTTATTTAATGATACTCTCAGTAGCACAGATTATATAGCGATAAATTGTAGAATTGCAGTTCCTTGCATATATAGTTGAGTGTAAATAAGTCAGGATTCTTTTTAATAATTTCATGTACAGGAAACAAAATAACAGTTTAAAACGTAATTTTAAACTAAAAGGTAAAAGGTAAAGTGATCCCGTTACAGGCCCGGTGTGACCCAGAGGGTGGGTAGAGGTATAGCTCTACTCCTCCATGACCGCGGCACTAGAGAGGGGGTGAGTGGTCAGCAGCACGCCCCGGCCGCATTTTAACCCTGGGAAAGACCCGGTACCCATTTTACTGGGGGTTGGGTGGGCCCCAGGGCCGGTCTGGGCGGACGGAAATCTCGTTACAACCGGGGTTCGATTCCGGACCGTCCAGCCCGAAGTCAGTCGCTTGTGATTACAACATGATGCCACTTCATATTGCATTTTGAGCCTGCTTTCGACTCATAAATCAACCATACAAAAGTTATATCCCCATATCAGACAGCCTTGTCGCTTCTGCAGTAACTAAAGTGATGTTAAAACAAGAAGCACAGCAGATATGGCTTGGCGAGACTAAAAGTTCCCAGCAGTGTAAAATACTGGTACTATTTAGTGCGAGTCTTTACCGGTTAGTTTCCGCCTACTTGAGATCAGGTCTGAATACGAATTAATCTTTTCCCCTTGTACCACAGTACGATACCGGTGCACAAACAGGTCTCCAGTTGACTGCGATTCATAGAACTGAAAACTTGTTCCACCAAACAACTTGCAGTACGGTGTTCCTCCAGTAGTAACTGCCGCTAGACAGTGGACTAATATAACTTTCATACAATGAGACCGATCCATCATAAGACAAAGGAAAACAAATTGCTACTATTTGGTAACTGGTAGAATATCGTGACATCTCAATGGGGCGGCTGATGGGTTCGGCAAAGATCTCTGAGGGACAAATTAGCATCTGTTACTAACGCCATGTTGTGAGAGCACTTCTGTTTATCAGGGAGTCGAGAACATCTGTTTAGTTCGCTCACTCGCTCAGCCTTTTGCTGTGCACTCAGTGCGTGCAAATGTCGAACAAAACTATTTACTTACACCTGATTTCCGTGTCTGAGAATGTGTGGTATTTTCCTCACGGGCAGAAATATATCGGTTTCATTTAATTGGCACTAAGACTTTGAGAAGCGGAACAGCTCATATGTTGTGGCCTCGAATAAGGATCTAGTTTTGTCTAATTCCTTTTGATTTGGATTGCACCTTTAAACATTCATTACAATTCTTAGTAGCTGCCACACTGCGGACGCGGGAAAAAATCGCATGGGTGGTGGGGATGACGGTGATAGAGCCCTCCCCAGTCTCTACATATTCTTTATTGTGTTCCCCTCCAATCCTCTTTGGCATATGTCTACAAGTCCACGGCGCATCACGATGGCGAAGTTGACAATGTGATTATCAAGGACTATTGTAGGGAGGAGGCGAAGAGAGGTTCGCTCAACGAACACTCTTTCCGTGCCCTCAGTGTAGTAACATTACATATCTGTATTTCATAGCCAGAATGCAGCACGAAATTATATCAGAGATCTACAGAGAAAAAAAACAGGTAATTATTTAAATATGTTGCACATTTAGAGTACTCTGTAATGACAAAAACAATTCAAAATTAATTTCACGAATAATTTAAGAGCTTATACTTTTATGTAGCCTAACTATCTGCTATCATTCCTTTCGGAATCTTGTCCGTCCATCTCGTTATACAGGGGTCTCTGGAAGAAAGAAAAGAAACGTAGGACGTCTGAGAAACAAGAGTGTGAAAAAGACATTTGGATATAAGTGAAAGGTATTAAGAGAGGGCGGAGAAATTTGCAGAATAAACAGCTTCGGAGTTTGTGATATTATCGCGGTGCTAAAATTCCGAAGTACCAAATAGGTGGCACATGTGGCATGTATGGATGCGATACTAAGAGATGCAACCAAAACTTGAATATTAACGCCGAAGGAAAAGATAGATTTAGAGACATAAAACGATACCAACATAATAATAGTAATAATAATAATAATTAAAAGTACTATTTTCTATTTCATTACATAAAGTAGACACGTGTAACATGTAGTCCACTGCCACTGCGTCTGCTCTGCTAACTCACTGCTACTGCTACTACTGCTGATGCTGCTACTACCACTACTGTTGCTGCTGCTCTTTTGCAAATGCTACTTACTAAACGCATGGAGCAGCGCCTTTGCAATCTCAGTTCTTCATCTAGTCAAGAAATTCCACACATTTTATGTAACCAGGAGTTTCAACACCCTGTTCACAAAAGCCTGACAATGGTCCCTAGCCTAAACCAGATCAATCCAAGCCACTCCGCATTCTATTTCTTTATGATTCGTTTTAATTTTATCCTTCAAACTGCGCCCAGGTTTTCCAAATGATTACTATCTTTCGTGTTTCCCCTCCAAACCCCTAAACTCTTTGTTCTTCTCCCGCGTGCTTGCAACATGCGTCACCCACCTTTTCCTCCTCGATATGATCAACCTAATAATATTCGGCGAAGAGGAAATTAGTGCTTCCCTCTTCAGAGTAGTATCGTGTTCCCTCGTGACGGTAGGCAGCAGATTTCACCGAAATGTTCATAACATTCACAACATTTTGCCCAGTCACATCTCACAAGTCAATAGCATTAATCTGTAGCAATCTAACACAAGCCTAGTACTCAACACTCATCGTCGCTAACTAGATCACAATGAGAATGGGAAACATGTACATCAAACAACTGGCAATGTCATCACGAAGAATTCAGCTAATTAGTTGCGTCTGTTCTCAACTACACAAAAAGATCTTTCGCCACTGTGAATTCCCCTAGCAATACTAACAAATCTGTAAACTATTCCATGGATGTCACAGTGTTGGGTAGAATTGTTGAAGTAAAAACAATTCCCGAAAGGAGCAGGTGTAATTATTACACTTAACACTTCTTTTGTGGAGTTGTCTCTCTGTATCTCCGTTGGCAAACCATCTATTTAAATTGAGATATTCCATCACTTTTCTGTTCTTCCAAACGAATGACGAGACAGCAGTGACCTCCCAACAGCCCACCGCTGAGCCCTTAAAAATAGTTACGTGCTCACGGTTCATGCCCACATCTCGATGTCATTCGAGGCCACGTAACCTACGCTGCTGAAAGAATTTTTGAATGTATCCTGAGAATCAAACACAAATATTTTGGAGCTTAAATCAATTCACTAAACTGAAATAGTGTAAAAAATGGCTTCTGCAGATAAATCACTCATCATCATGCCACAGACGTCCGTATCAATTCCCCTTGTTGTACAGTCACGCTATTTATTTAAGTGTCATTACAAAACCACAAACAGTTGTAGTCTAGTGACCGCTAACGCAGCGGTAAAAGATGTCTCTACCGTTATCGCATTATATGAAAAGAAATCATGAATTCCTTGGCTAGTTTTACGTCTGAACTGGTCATAACCAACACTGAAACTTGCAATTAACGGCTGACTTGTTTTGTAATCCGGAGCACTATTTGTAACTTTTTATTCTTTCAAACCAAGCTTACATCAGTATTTCAGGAAAGCTCTGACAGTAATTTGAATTTTCAGTTAATCTAAAGTCACCATAAAGTTGCTGATAATTTCTACAACATATATACTCTTTTACTTACACGGGGGAAAAAATCAGAGAAAGGTACGTTGTTTAGCAAAGTACCTTACGATTTGTCAGCTAAAAATTCTTTTAAAATGATTTAACATTCAGAATGTAAAATTTACAAATTAAATACTTTACACGTAGTCACTGTTGCCTGGTTAGTAACCCGCTCAATGATGTCATATTATTCTGAAGGTTATTTGGTTTCCGACGAGTGGGAATTATTACAAACACTCAAATCTAAAGATTGAAAAGGACACTTGTGCAATTGACAGAGCATCACAAAAAAAAAACAAATAAATAAACCAATATTTCGACACTGCACACAAAGAGATTCATTTTACAAGCAGCGTAATCAAGTAACATATACTAGGAGATATTTGGAATTAAAAATTGTGACACTGATACAAAGTCCAAACAAATTATCTAACCCCGTGTTGTAGATTAATATAGATTAGAATAGTTTATAAAGGATTTCTGAGTTACTCTAGAGCGTTACATTTAGTGTCACATTCTGTTTAGATAATGTACAAGTTTTCAGTTTTGTCTCGGCTCTTAATACAAATAAAAATAAAAAATCCGGTACTTATTTGCAATTAATTTCATTTCCACATGGATGTACGTGTGCGGTACTGTAGATTATTAGAGCAACTGCTTGACAATGAACATTTTTCCTTATTTATTTGGAGTAATTATTTTCCCCATGGCGCAACAGTCCCAAGTGGGCCAGGGCCTCCTCATTATCGAGGCTTCACGATCACACTCAGACACACCACAGTCGGTAGGCCTCCTCTGGACGAGTGATCAGCCCAACGTAGATATCTCTACTTCACAACACTCATAAGAGACAGATATCCATGCCCCCGGAGGGATTCGAAACCCACAATCCCAGCAAGCCAGCGGCCACAGACTCATGCCTTAGACCGCGCGGTCACTGGAATAGGCTGTTGTGAGTAACAACCACTAAAGTATAAGCATGTAGTGATTGAAGCAAGAAAAACTGTATCTGAAAACACACAGCACAATTTGCTCCCCCCCCCCCCTAAATAAATAACTAACTCCATGGAGCAGCGTTCTTGAGAGCCTAATACGTTCTCAGCCAGTTACGACACGCCCGAAATTTTGGGAACCCAAAGACTTAGTACCGTGTTCACAAGGGCCCACCACTTGCCACTAGCCCCAGTCATATGAAGCCAGTTAACCCCATCCCAACCTATTTCTCTAAGATTAATGAATTTGACCCTCCAACCTACACCTAGGTCTTCCAAACCGTCTCTTTCCTTTAGGTTTCCCCACAAAACGACTGTAGGAATTCCTCTTTTCCGACGCATGCTACAAGCCCCACGCACCCAATCCTTTTTTATTTTAATAATATTTCGGCGAATCACACAAGCCTCCCAGATACCGAAATAAGATGCCAAGAGACGTGACGATCAACATCAGTTCTCAGCGTATGTTCAGAGATTCCACTATTGCCTGTTCAATGAAAGATTTACATGTCTCTAACGCCAAAGGCGGCCGACAGACTGCTCTGTAGCAGCACGCATAAAACGCCGCCACGAAGGTTTATTTCCAAACGTTTATCACACGAGATAGTGATAACTATGTTCTCTTCGCATTCTGCTCTACAACTGTAGAACTCTACGATTCTACAACCCGTACATTTCCAACAGCCACGATTAAAAAACTAAGAAGCAAAAAAATTCACACACACACACACACAGTCATTATATCACCCGCTTACCGCCTTTCCAACAAACACATATAAATCAAAAAACGTGATAAGAAACACAAGTAATGGACACTGAAGGATTAAGTGTAAATTTACGTATGATTGCAACTTACAGTACATGCCATTTTAAAATGTAATTATCTATACATAATTTGTCAATCAGTTACGATAATCCTCAGAATAATATTCCTAGAGTTAAAACAACAAAACAAAATAGTAGATCCGTTACTTGGTGTTGAGGTTCAAGATGTTATATGTTATATTATAGTGTTTGTGGTCGGCATATGTCTTTTAGAACGGAATTACGACAGACATAATAACAGGGAATGAGTGACACAGGTTGTTCTGTAGTTATGCCCCATTAAGAACTTTTTCAAGTAATGAGCTGTAAGACAGGGTACAGAGCTCTTCCAAACAAAAAATAAAGCTTAATTCAACTCGACGTCTGATAACTGTGTTTCATTAAGGTAGGGACAAGTAATGAATTTAATAAATAAAGCCTGCAAAATAATAATTATTAGGCTGTGTTTGGAGAGTAAATTAGTACTTTGTCCCGTGTTTGATGTGTGAATAAAAAGAGAGTAACAGAATACAGCGATGTGTCGATTAGCCTGTAACGAACGGCACAATTTAATACCCACTGCATCTCTGCCTTCGTTTTTAAACACGAAGAGAAGGTAGGTATTAAAAATGGAGGTTTTGTATTACTGCTGCTACAGATATTTAGAAATTAATGGGAATCACAATGGCCACGAAAACAACTCCCAGTATGAAACAAGTGACACTGTCTGACACACCTGTCTCTACAATATACTACCACGTTCTAGGACCTTTCAACGATATTGTTGCCAATAATTCACTGTGGCTCCCATAAAACCTTGAAATGCCAAAATTTCTTCACACAATTAATGAATTTGGATCGACCAGCGAGTGACAGCTGAAACTGGATAATCAAGAAAAAAAAATGTCTAACCAACCAACCGACCAACCAATCAACTAAATGAAAGGAGCAGAAAACTTCGTGGAAAGCTAACAGTTCCCCAGCCAGTAAAGAAAATCAGAAAGTTCATTACTGTATATACAAGAAACCGCCCCTTGTCCCTCTTCTGTATCATACCAATTCAGTCCACGCCTCATTTATTTCTTGAAGATCGATTTTAATATTATCCTTCCACCTAAGCCCGGATCTCCCAAGTGGTCTCTTTTCCTCAGTTTTCACCACCACCACCAAGTACGCACCTCTCTTCTCCCCCATACGTGCCACATGCCCCGTCGATAAGAATGCGAAACGTCGGGTGACGAGTTTCAATGCCGCCACTCGTTAACAGTCTCTTTCCTGCCTCAGGCGTAGAATAATCCAAGCACAACAAATTTCATATGCTTTTTGTATGAAGTCACCATACAAATCTAAAATCATAATATCAGTTGCAAGCAGCCTAAAATCTTAGTCACCGCATTGCTTTTTACGAATTGCCCACAGTCTAATACACGCTGACGATTTTTCAAAGACTTGTCAACAGACAAACTTGAGTAACACGCAATTAATTGTGCTCATGTTATTCCCACCTCAAGTTCGCACGGCTATATTATTGACAAAAATGATAAAAAAAAACGAAAACTCTTATATACTGCGGCCTCTGATTGCATGTTGTCCTTATCACGGCCCCATAAAATCTGTCAAAACCAACACCAGGGTAATGGGGTTTCCAGAATTCAATCTCGACGAATGAACCTATCAGTCGCAAAAGTGGCACTTGGCGATTCTCCAGAAAATACAAACTAATCAACTTCATCACTTAACCTATCAGAGTAACAGATATAATGTTCACGAATAGCCAAAAAACCGGTGCGAATGGCTACATTCATACAATAACCGTAAAAGCGACATCTCTAGGAATAGCTCGCCTAGTGATAAAAACACCCGAGCTCTCCCTAGTTCCACCAGGAGGCCGATGCCTCATGGAATTAATTGGGCTTATTTACTTATTTATTTACTCAGCCCTGTGAAATAAGAAATAGTAAAAGGGGGGAAAATTGGGGACGGGTAGTCAGGAAAGCTACAGATTACTACTAGAAAACAGATAAAAACAGGAACCTTTATATTCTCAGCAGTACCCTCTCGTTTTTCTGATAAAGACAGGCTAAGGACAGGATACAGCTGTGGGCAGCCATGAAGGTAAGGTGATTGTAATTATGTAGACTATTGTAAGTATGAAAAATGGGACAGAATTCGAGCACATTCTGTTTAGGTTTCATTTTGATATCTGCGTTTGGAGGCCTGCGTTATCGTCGGAGATTGATGCTAATGAGACGAAATTTTGATGCTGATATATGGGAGAAATGCATGAGAATCATGAAGTGCAACATGAAGTGCAACGTGGAATTTGGGTGCCAACTCAGCAATTAATCAAAACAACATCACATCACCACTCAAACACAACCATATATTCCCAAAAACGCTACATGTTTCGATTATATAATCCATCATCAGGCTAAATACAGACTTTAAAAAAGCAACTCTGCATTTACTTTAAGACTGAGCAAAACCAAGGAAAACCTTGACTGAATTGGACGGTTGCAGGACCTTTTGGATGTACACTGACTTCTAGCCAGCAGTCCGACTTTGAAATGCCCGAAACCTAAAGGTAGACCTTATGTAAAGCTGCTGTATTTTTTAAAACATGTAATTTTGTTTTATATGGACTTGGCTTCTTACTGCAGATGAGCACGAGTTACTTGCAAAAAACGTAAAAATATTTCGTGCCTCCCTCACAATAAACACTGACTCTTCCCCATTATACACAGACCAATCGGTCAGTAATATATAGGGAAATAATCATCGTTTATCGCTCGTTTGTTGGAATTGCGGTTTCGAATCCAGCCGGGGGCATGAATGTCTGTCTCTTGTGAATGTTGTGTGTTGTCAGGTACAGGTCTATGCTCAGGGCCAATTAATCGTCCTGAGGAGTACCGAGAGTGGTCGTGAAGCCGTGATAATGAGGAGACCCTGGCCCACTCGTGGTTGCTGCGCCATGGGGGAAAAAAATCCATTGCTTATTGTCAAAATCAAAGAAAAGCTATGAATTTGTACGAAAGTCTGACATTAAAGTACGTGGTACATATACTAACCAATCTGCTTGAAAGAGTTAACTACGAACGAGTTCATCATCGAACTGAGACAGAGTATCCCACGAGGTGTTGAGGGTCACATTGCCCTTTATTGTTGAGAGATGGCGAAGTGTGAATATGCACGTAGTCGACATTGCATTCACAGTCGTTCCACACACCAACAGCAGCAAACGTTACGAAAGACCGTATCGCACGTGTTGGCCTAATGGGAGCGTTAACCCAGTAGCACAACACAAGTATTTGTTTAAATCATAGTGCTTGGCGCACGTTTGAATGTTAAACGATTAGGTGTGTCGTCTGCTTATGGAGGGCCGTTTACAGACAGACTGAAGAATAATTTATGATGCACTTCTCAAGAATTGTAGATGATGAATCCCTTGCTCTGTACACATCAGCCTACTTCAATTCTATATTTTCGAAGTGAAAAACACATTAATTTGGTAAAGAAAGACTTGCCTTAATATTTCCCCTCTTAGCTATTGAAGGATGACAGAATAAATTCTATGGATGAGAAATTATGGCTTCAGTACATGGAGGGAGTTTTACTGTTTTGAAGGCTCATGACGAAGAGGCCAAATAGTTAGGGGAACACCTAAAATTGTGTTTTGTGACCATTCTCTATCACTAATCCATCTAACACCCTTTAAGTACGCTGATATTCAGACGGACGACAAAACACTTTCACGGCTACAAATGCGATGCGACAAAACTTAGGACCGAGCAAGCTGAGTGAAGCGGTGCTCGGTTCGAATCTCTGCTGGAACAGAATATTCTGGGGTTCTTCATAATTTTCTTCAGGGCCTCTATGAAAATGCTGAGACATTACCTTAACTTGGGCCGCGGCCACTGACACACCTATGTCAATTCTACATTCATTATCATCCTGTCACTATAGAGTTGAGTCAAATCTTCGCTAAATGAACCGCGTGTAAATACTCACCGCATAAAACTGCACATATTTAGATATATTAAAGTGACACAATGGATTAGACTAAAGGGGAGATCGAAAATATAGTAATTCAGCAATTTTCTTAAAAGTCTCCAATATCAAATTTGACGGAAATCCGTCCAGTGGGAGCTGTGGTTATATATGCGGACAGACGGACAGACATGGCGAAGCTAACAGGCGCTTTTCGCGAATAGGCGAACGCGCCTAATTATAAGCCTAAGTCATGCAGATACTCTTATGCAATGACTGATATGGAGAGTGAGTGATCGGATAATGCTGACTGTCCGGTACTTCCGATATACGAACGTATATATGTATATATATATATATATATATATATGTATGTGTGTGTGTGTGTGTGTGTGTGTGTGTGTGATGAGGAAGATAAAATAATATTTATCTAATACAAGAAAAGTATACTTGACTTCCAATCTGCCTATATATATATATATATATATGTACACTTACACATTTCATATATACCCAAAGCGGACCAAAATTTCGGAACCAGCAAATATCATCCGTTATTTACGAAATCCGTACGTAAGAGGTTCGTTCATACAAGGGTCTACAGTACAGTCAAGGTTTTGTGCTGAAAGCTGTGCTCTGCGAGTCAAAATCTCCTTTCATTACGTTGCAGGCTGCAAGCTCTGCGACAGGCAACGGGGACATCTGGCCGCTGGAGCGTCCTGAAGGTATGCCGGCAATACAGTCTCTCGAAGTGATGTGCGGCAAGGACCACATGGACGTCCATCTCTCCTTCACACATCCGTTCGAAGGGATCGTCTCATCCAAGGGACAGTATGCAGATCCGAGATGTGTCTACGTACCACCATCAACTGGCAAAACGTTCTTCTCTTTCCGTATCGCCTACGCACGCTGTGGTACGAAGCCTGACCTCCATGGTCAGTTCTACGAGAACACAGTCGTGGTACAATACGACAAAGATCTGCTCGAAGTGTGGGACGAGGCGAAGAGACTCCGATGTGAATGGTTTAATGACTATGAGAAAACAGCATCGAAACCACCTATGGTTATTGCAGACCTTGATGTCATTCAACTCGATTTTCGAGGTATGATAAACATATATTTACTTGTACTTTACTGGAATTGCCACTAACCTTTTAAAACACGGCGGTTACTTTACGTACCACCAGGTCTAACATTCAACAGGACAGACAAAGTACGTAGAACGTAACGCTGAGGCCCGTTCGTGTAAACATTATTGCCGTGGAAAAGTAATACGAAATAAATATTATGAGTGTGTGTGTGTGTGTGTGTCTGCATTCTTGCCTTAGTTATTCGGCATGCAAATAGCATCTTTTCTGTGCCGTCTAGCTCTACCACACCTTTCCACAGTCTCGTGAAAGGCAAGCATCCTGGAAAAAAAAAATTATTGGACACACAATGTGTGTTTAGATTTCCTCTACAAGGTATGTCTCAAACATTTCTCATTGTCCGAAGAACTTAACGGGATATTGTCATAAACGCACATCGGTCTTCATGCAAAGTACCCGTTGTTCTTGTCAGATTTCAACGAAACTTGAATTTTCTCGACAGATTTTGGAAGTATGCTCAAATATCACATTTCATGAAAATCCGTCCAATGGGAACCGAGTTGTTACATGCGTAAGGACAGACACGACGAAACTAACAGTCGCTCTTCGCAATTTTGTCTACTCGCCGTAACATTCTATCCGGTGTTTACAATGAGTGTATGTTTTTGCCTTCTACAGCATTAAGAGAGTGGCTTTAATATCCGAGGTGGCGTGTGTTTAGGTCCAAACACAAACAAATAACCCAAAAAGGGAGTGTTTACTGCGCGGTACGCACTGAGTTCTTACATAAAATAGACACGTTTCGCCTTTAAAGGTCACTGGTTGGCAGTTTCTTATGTCCCTCCCTCTAGCTTCTACCAACGACTTTCTCGTTGCAAGGACCACCCTTACATGTGACATAAAACCCTCTTTCTAACAGCCATAACAACACATTTACCTAACTACGTGCAGTTGCAGTGTTAATAAAATGTAATTCTGTGATATCTGCACACTTATCACACCAGCCACTAAAATGAGCTAGCGGATGTCGGTCAGCTTATTTACTGGCCGAAATAGTGTAGCACTCCTTTACCCATTTGGAAACGTCTTGCACATACGCACCCATCGGACAGTCAATCAGTTCGGGCGGTTCCAGTTGTCACAAGACCGTAGGTTCTGCTCAGACATTACAGATAAAAGCGCTGTTAATCAAATATTGTACCTGACGTGAAGTAACATTGAAATCAACCGCACAGGTCGGATGGCTGGTGTGGGTTCAATGATAATATATATATATATATATATATATATATATAATGAAATAGTGAGACAGAAGGGCGGAGAGGGGGAGAGGTCCGAAACAATAACAGTTACTTTACACATGGAGTTACACATGTGCTGTTTATTTGACGTCACCGTCAATCGTAAGTTCAGTAGTAACGCAGAACTGAGTCGAGTCTTATAACGCATAAAGAAAGCCAGCAGTCCTCTTAACCATATACAGTCAGTCCATGACGATCCGTTGGAACGCTCGTTTGGTGAGGGGTTCCATACAACTAAGAGACGTCTTAACTGACCGTTAAAAACAATAAGTTTTATAATCAATAGATTTCACTTGTATGTATGTAGGAGCGAATTGTTCAGTTCTATATATTTTGTTAAAACAGATGCGTTGATCTTGCAAAGTTTCTCCTTTGTGGTTTTATAGAAATAGCTTTTGCTTGTTTTAGCATTTGCGAACTTCATATTATTCATAACGTGAAAATTCTTACAATTGATAGAATACCATGTTACATAAATATAATACAATAATATAAAAGAAGTTTTTACCTGTGTGCGTGCGCGCGCGCGCGTGTGTGTGTGTGTGTGAATGAATGGGTGGGTGAGGTGAGGGAATTCATAAGAATCGTGGTTAACTAGCAGGAGAGGAGTAACGCTTCAGATTCTTTCTTTTTTCCGCCCCACCGTCATTTTAAAAATATTCCGGCTATCATTCCCATGTTGTTGGCCATGCCATGGCATCCATGCGATTCGGAATTACTTAATACGACACCTTTTCAAAGCCGAAGCATGTCATCGTTCCTAATGAAGGTGCGTCTTTTCTTTCACAGGAGATAACGTAGACTGCTGGATGGAAATCCAGCATGGCAAAGGACCCTGGGCGCCACCAGTCAGTGGGATTGTACCTCTTGGCTCCATACTTACACTCGTTGTGGCCATTAACGATTACCGTGGTAAGAAATGGGACCTCAGACATTTAACTACAACTAACGTGACTCACTGCTATGTAACTAACCAGCTAAGTGAAAATCTGAGGCCATACTGCTTTAAGTGCTTCTGGTTTCGTAGAGGTCGTAGGAGTGTTGGGACCTGCAGAGCAGCGGCAGCTGAAATCAAACTCACTACCCCACCTCAGTAGTACATATTCATATTGTGGTATTCTGTCTTATGACACAATGTGTTCCGATAGGTGGATACCAAGTTTCCATCTTCAGGGGAGAAAGAGGCATTGCCTTCTTCCGCACCTATCAGACCACTCGCTGTTACAATCAAGTAGACCACTTTGCCGAAAAATAATCCTAAAATACCAACATTCTTTGAGCAGTTTATATACGTAATTCTTCTAACGAGCAAGAAAAGACATCAAAATGTTGTTTTAAATATCCAAAAGCAGATATTATGCGTTTTGTGCTATTCTGCCCATTAAAAAATGGGCCAATTAATGGTTCGAAGTTTATTTAAACCTCTCAAGCCCAGTGATTAGTATAAGTATTGCTAGATTTAATATTAAAACGTGGAGGCCAGGGTTCGATCCAAGGCTAGTCCTTGTGGGTTGTCTGGTGGACGAAGTGGTACTGTGACAGGTTTGTCTGCGAGTACTTCAGTTTTTTTTCCCCTGTCAGTACCATTCCATCACTGTTCCATACTTATTCACTCATCTACCACCCGCTAGCAATTGACACTACGTAAAATAATATTTTAAAACACACAAAGAAACATTTTGTTCAGTTAGCCTATTCATTTCGTATCATTCAGACGAAAAACAACCATTTTTTCCTGCACAGCTTATTATTAACTGGTCTTTCTAATGGCAAGACAGTGTTCTCTGCGTCGTACGATCTGAATCTTTATATATATATACACATACATACACAAGGCAGGTTCATTTTAGTCTTTGAAGGGTTAATGAAATTTAAGACGTAAAACGTGGTTGGAAAGGTCTTCCGTATTACAAAGGAAGGTCAAATCATGTACATAAAGTGGGTAGCAGAAAATAGAATTGCATTGTAAACCTACAGGAAGAAGAGACTAGACAAATAAATCTTTCGTTACATTGGTTACTGGCGTCAAAAAAAGCAGCCCTGTTACACTTGTGAGCATTTACTTCATCCGTGGATATTTCATTTCAGCATATGTTAACTTCACTTGCTAAAATTACAGACATTAATAAGCGTTGGTCAGATAGGTTTGTACGATTTTATTAGAATTAATTATGAGGCCTCATATCAGAATAATTATTGTTCCATCAGCGAGTTTTGGTCAGTACTCAGTTTAAATTCTGTGAAGTAAGAGTATATCATCAATGTACACGTGGCGGAAGAGTAAATGAAATATTGTTCTACAGTAAAAATAGTGCGACATTTAGCTGAACATTTTCCATGTTGCTCAACAGGGAGGCCCATAATCCTATGCTTTTCTCTCATAATCTTGTTCTCTGCGTATTTCAGGAGAATTCGACATGAGAGTGAAATCCTGTGCTGCATCTGATGGCGGGGGTCACGTGATCCAGCTGTCGGATGAGCAAGGCTGCGTCTTGCGACCCAAGATGATCAGTCGGTTCCTTAAGGCACGGGCAGCCGACGAAAGAGCGTCTGTTATCACATACGCTTTCTTTCACGCTTTCAAATTCCCAGACGCTCTAAGCGTGCATATCAAATGCAAGGTAGAGATATGTCGCCACGGGTGTCTGGACCACTGTCAGCTGGGCTCACACCACGGACCGATAGAGCGCAAAGACCAGCAGGCCAGACCTGTTTCAGAATCTCCTGCAGGTCCAGACTTGCTCCTTTATGACGACGTAGAAGACGAGGATCATGCAGCAGGTCATTTTCCGGTCACCAGCACAAACTCCAGGCCACCGAATGCACAGGCTCAGACACACGCCAGACCAACGCATGACCACGAACGTAATAAACCCGTTGATGCGAGAGACGATTTGGAAGCACTACGGCACCCGTTCCAGGCAAGAGACAGACCTACATTCTTAATAGGCCTCACACTACTCTTCGTTTGCAGTAAAGATAAAATTATTACTGAATAACAAACAAGATCTCTTCTCCAAAGCGATTTCTAGAGCTTCCTCTTTCAATTGTCTGTTTCCTCTTATTTCCTTAAGGTCATCCAGCAGCTTCTTACGTCCTCTTCCGCGTATTTCCGTCATTTCAATCCTTCCTTATGTCTTCAATAACGTGTTCCAGAAGGCAGTTCCTACGCAAGATGTGAACAATCCAGATAGTCCTCCTCCTTTTTATTGTGTGTAGCATATTTCTCTCCTCCTTGACTCTTTCTAACACTTAATTTCTCACACGATCGGTCCAACTGATTTTCTCCATCCTTCTCCAGCACCACATCTGGGAACTTCTCAGATATTTCTGATCTACTTTTCGAGGTGTCCAAGCCTCAGCACCATACAAAGCTATGCTCCTCACGTGGCTTCTCCAAATATACGACGTAATTTATTGCCTGTGTAAGAATTCGTGAAACACAGAACACTAAAATTCAATCACTTTCAGTGGTCGCGTTCTTCTTCCTGACATTCAAACACTTAGTTCAGAAAGGCTCTTGCGATATTCGCCTTTGTTCAAAATTGATCTCACTACATACAGATTAACCCTCGACAACTAGATTTCTTATAAAGTGTAATACAGATACATCTCTCCCACCAGTTCTGCATTAAGTATTATGTTATACAGGCTACTGTCTTGACCACGTCCTTTCGAAAATAATACATTCCATGTCATTTCCTTTAAGGTTTTTCAGTGTAAATTAATTACAGTATACGTTTGAAACGTTACGAAGGCTTTAATTCAATGTTTATTATCCGGGGCTTTAAAGCAGACGCATAAATTTCCATTTTTGTTGCCCGCAACATAAAAAGTATGATACGTTACATGAACTGTAAGTTCTGTCTTTTCACTATAAATAATCTAGTAATCGTGTTAAAAATAGAGGGCTGATCACTCGTTAGAGGAATCCTAGCATGTGTGTGAGTGTGTGTGTGTGTGCGCACGCGCGTAATTTTGTGTGATCTACAGACTTCACAACGATGTGGCCTAGGCCCAGACACGATTTTGGATGTAGCGGTACCGGGAGAAGAAAACCAGTGTTAAAATCCTACTCGATGAACGCTCGGTCTCATTTGAGAAACCACTTAAAAACTTTCCTTACGACGAAGCGTCCCATCTTTTTCTCCCATTTTCTCATGTCACACGTTTTCTGAACAGTTTCGGGTGGTCGTGGTGATTTTACAACAGTGACGAATTATTAATTTTATCAATAAATTCTAATGATTTCGCCTTTAAGATTTTTGCAAAACGCGTCGTAAAATTCCAGTAACACTGAACGAAGCAAAGAGGCGCTTCCCACATGACCTGTAGAAACTTGTTACAGGAGCAGCCACGTCCCGGGCATCGTGACGGACAGGAACGTTTTCCACACGGACCACGCAAGCTGGGAGATCATGACTTGCCCATCCTAGATCGCCCCACTCTCACGTCTTCAACAAGTCAACGCAAACGTCGCTCTGTAGTTGTATCAGATCGCAAAGTGCGCAGTGCAGACGTCGGCGTGAGTGGTCTCTACGAAGTCATCTCCGAAGTAGACCTGGCTTTCACACCAGACACACGCGCTGAGGCAGTGACGGTATTCCAGGGGCGCATTCGAGAGGAGGTAGTATACGGCATCTGCCTTCCAGTACCAGGGTTCAGCGTGCTATTCGTGCTGGTTGCTGTATCTGCCGTAGTTTCGGCACTTGTCGCAGGGTCTCTTTTGTACCGCTATCAACTACAACGTGAAGCCCAGCAACTCGCCCGGCAGAGGGCGCAGCAACAGCAACCACAGCAGCAGCAGCAGCAGCAGCAACAACAACAACAACAACAACAACAACAACACACCAGCACTATGGTAGTCAACTCTCTAGCTAGCTGGATGTCTATGAAGCTTCTACGACCCCGCACACAACCATCACCTTCTGCCTCACCGACACAAGCTCAGCAACAGAAGACATCTCGTCAGGTTTCCCAAGCAAACCATGAAGGTTGAATAAAGTCCGTAGCCCTCAATTCAGATAACAAAAATCTCTTGATAGAGCTAAATGACAGATCTTAAATGACTGGCTGCTAATGGCTCTACACTGAGTACAGAAGTTTCCACTTCCGCCACAAAATAACAGTGAACCTCCATCAAATCCATCACAACTACAATGGATCCCAGGGCTGAAAATGTGCATGTGGAAATGTGTTACTGAATTTCTATAAAGAAACTTATGGCACCAATTTTATAAATGTTTAATGTACTAGGTTACTTTTAAATCAAATTAATTTGTGAGACTCCAGAAATATGTCATCCATATCTGCAAAATTCTTGTTAACAGAAACAGAAAGTAAGCATTTTATGACATACTTCACCACAAATTTGCAAAAAGCCAAAAAGAAATCAGTATAATAATTCTGTACTTCTTGCAAGGAAATTTATGCACCATGTTTATTTATTCTGAAGCGACACAGAAACACTTCAGACCACATATTTCAAGACACAATTCTTTTTATGGTAGTGACAGTAATAACATTCTAAATGCAGATAGAGTACTTCTGACAGGGACTGAACTCAAGCATGGGGATGTTGGGAAGTGGCCAAAGATTCTACATGTGTTCTTGGTAGGAAGATAGTTATATACCAACTTAAGAATTTTATTTATATGTGGACAATGAAATGAGTGGAACAAGATTAAGCAGTGGAAGAATGCCTGAACTCTTACAAGACTACACCAGTTGCAAATCCTTCTGAAAACACATGTTACACATAACTGTGCTCAAGTACTGTACTCTTAAAAACATAAATATTACTTGCTGGGGTTAGACGTTGAATTACTTTTGTGTTTACAAGGAAATCTACACTGCTTAGCTTGTCAGCAAGCTACTGAAATGAAGAACTTGCCAACTTCAGGAATCAGTGGATCTGTGATTTATAATATTACAATACAGTACTTCAAGTAGAGGTGTGTTTGCTGTTATGTTGCTCACTCTCATGTCTAACCCACTTTATCAGTGTAACAATTCTAATGTAAAAACAAATGACAGGCTTCTAAATAGCTATGCTCTCAAAATTTAATGTGACTTTTATCACATATCAATGTAATAATAATCCAGAGCCATGATCTAATAAGAGTGGAAATTTTTTAAAAACTCTTTAGTAATCTTCAAAAGTATATTGGTGCTAGTACATACGGTGCATTTATATAAACTTGTGTGGGAGATTGGGGGTGGGAGGGTGTAGGTGTGTGGCATTATATTATTAATTGATATGTATAAATGTGTAACATATTTATAAGAATATAATTAGTCTGGTAGTATTACAAGAATCTATTTACGTTTCCCACATAGGAAAAAACTTCAAAAAGATGAAAATTATGCTCAATTTTCACTGAAAAAGGTTTCACATCACTTGGTTATGACAGCCAATCATATGTTTTCTTGTGAACTAAAATGTATTTCTCAGATTTATTTGATCAAAACCATTACCAGTATTCTCATAGGTCACACTGGGTGGCTAACTTGTGCAATGAAAAGCTGTGTGCAATATCATAAGTAAGGAAGTGATGCTATGTGCTGCACTTCCACAGCTTGGATCAATTTGAAGGGATGGAACAGAGTTACAATCCATACCCCACCACTCTAAGCCAGTACATTTAGCAATCACATATGTTGATTATTTATATAGTTATTTATTTCAGCAAGTTATTAGTAAGTTTAGAACTAATCACAGTGTCAGACAATCAGCTGTGGAACTATCTCACACGTTCCACCTGCTAAACATTCGGCATTAACAGTTTGCTTTTATACAGGATGCTCAAAGATGCTGATGCTTTTCTAAAAGTTACTGCAACAAACCCATCCTTACGTGATCCACAGATCTCTCTTACTTTAACATTTGTGTGTCAACAAAATTTAGAACTTCGTGTGGAAAACAACTGACTGGAAGTTATAATTTTTTTTTGGATACCCCTGAATGCCATGCACAGATTTATGGAAACAGCCCCATTTTTTAATTTCACCTGCTTTGCTAGGATCTGAAGTGGTCTAGGAAATTGACAATTTAATATGAAGGTCTCTGAATAGGGATCAGATGTGGGTTCTTGTGAAAACGAAAATGAATAATCCTTGTGTTCCATAATAATCAAAGTGATTATTAGCTACTCAGTAAGAACTGTACTCTTGGAACTTGGTTATGTCTAGAGGCTAAGAATTCTTATGAACTAATGAAATAAAGATATGTGAACCATGCAGCCCTACAAGTATCACAAAATATAAACACAGCCAAAATTATGTTTTAGGTTTATTCTGATTGTACATATATGTACACTTTTCTGAAAGGAAAACTTTCAGTTCAGGACACCAATGGCATTCTTTAAATTTTCAGTTCACTGTGAAGATTAGAACACCCTTATAATAAGGTGCCAAAAGTTAGTTTTAGAGATTGCAATGTTGTAGATTTATTTCACAAAACAGACAAACTGTATGCATAAATGATGTGTAAGTTTTTGAATGAAAACAATTCTTAGTGGTATTACAGCCACATGATACGTCACATTAGACATCATGCACACTAGCAGAAGCATATGGCTCTCACTTAGATCTGTGACCAACAGACAGAGAAAACTTTAAGTCCAATTAACTCACTTTACCTTGCAGCTTCAGTATGGGTCAATATAAATGTTTTAGCAAACAAACTTAGCAAACCATTCTGCCAATGAGTCATGTCATCATTGATTAAAATGTCAATTATTGGAAAGCAGAATTTTGACAAGAAAATGGAGAAGCAAGGTCCAGAACCCCTACAATTAAGTAATGTTCTCAATAGAAGAATGGGCAATACACCCTGAAAGCGATGTTTCAATTACACATACCATCTGCTGCAGCTAGGTGGCAGTTGAATGCCACCTGCTTGGAAAACATAAATAGGTAACAGATGGGATTATTTTACTCATTTACATATGATTTTCTAAAAACCACTAAATTAGACCAGTATTTTATTATACTTACCATGTACTTTATGAATCCCTATAAAATTTATTTAAGACATCCTTCTCTAAAGCAAGGGTTTGTATATCTCCAGAAATATAAATATAAGTCATTAAATTAAGCAGCCTTAAAAGTAAATAAAGTGAATAAAATGCCCACTTCATAACAGTCGTACAGGTGTTGAGTGCCAAATTTATTCCAATATATCTCAAAGGATATACATTCTAAGTATATACAAACATGTTTAATAAGACTGGTCCTTAAAATTGATTAAATTGAATGTAACTTTAAAAGACATCTAAAACACCACTGAGTACTTCACATACAGTGTCCCCTAAAATGAACCAACGAAACCAAAACGAACACGATAACATTCAGCATAAGCAGTAACAAAAAGTTTCAGTGATATCAATATGGTAAATTCTGGTAACCTTACTACAGACCAGTGTAACTACATGAAAAATTTTTATTCAGACATGTCTAAAAATATATCTATGTAGAATCTCAGTTCCTATTACTGTTCAATATATGCCTATGTATGAGAGGCCACACGTAAAATGCAGTGACCATAATTTCTTAGATGAACAATTCCAGGCCTCATTTTAAAAAATCAAATTTTAAAAATTCCAGTAAAATACTATGTGTTTCAAACAAGCAGTATATAACATTCCCTTTTGACAGATTTTGTTGCAGTTCTATTGGAAAAGTGTTAAAATAAATGTTCATGCACTTCAGAAAGCTTAAGTGCTTGGTATACCCCTGCACATTATGAGTACTCCTATCAGACACTACAGTACAGCTGCACCTGTTGCTCAGAATTTTATAACACTGTCAAAAGTAGCCCGTTCTATAAAATTCCAACACATTAGCATTAATTTGATATTAAAACTGCCTTGCAATTAATTTCAAAGGTGCAAAATATTCATTAGAGACATCTGACATGAAATATGGCATCCAGAAACAGTGGCTGTCGCTTGTGAATATTAGAAATTAGAGATTGTCACCTTGCCACTTCTTGTGACAGTGTTTTTTGTTTATTTGATTAGAACAGGATGATTAAGAAGAGAAAAAAAAATACTGTGACAGAAATTTCAAGTGATTGTTTATAGAAATAATATTGATAGTGAACAAAAACTAACCATATTTATCTGGTATAATACAGAAAATTCAGGGATCTTGAGAAAATTACTCTAGAACTTTACCAACAATCTCCATCAGGCAGAGATTCTTTGTTTCTCAACTGCAGGAAGTGCTGTTTTGTCTGGTCAAAATTATATTGCTGAACAATACCACAGAACAGTAGTAATTTAAACAGTTGCATGTCCAATGAACTACATAGACTATGCTCTAGTAAAACAAGATCACTGCAGTATTTTAAAAAATTATTTTCCTACAGACATGACTCATGACAAGATGGTTATCATACAAAGAACCTGCAATGTTCAACCAAGTATCTACAGGAATGTTAGTGAAAACATTCATGCTACATAATTGGTGCTACTGAGAGCCTCAATAAGTGAACAGTAAATAAATAAATAAATAAAACTGTGAAAACAGATTATACAGTTTAAAACAAGTAATGTAACAATAATCCCCCTCTATTAGGAGGCCCCTTTAAATGAGCCTCTAATTCTAGGTTAAATTCAGGCAGCTTCTGTATGAAAGTTAAGGTCATTTTAAACAATTCTGGTGAAATCTAAACTAAAATAGTGCGTAAAAAGTTGGTCACTAAAATCTGGTACGATGCCTTTGGCTGTTTTGACTAATTTTTCCACGTACATTTAGAGCATTTCCACACACAGAAGTCAACTTAAAATGTGTCCTTCTTTAATATCTATATTTCTGTATAAAATAATTTTTAATGTAATAAACATAAAGTTTAAATTCTTATCATAAACTTCCTTCACTGATAAGGATTGCCCACATTTTACTGTATGGTTCAGAAGTTTAAAGACATGGCAGACATGACCAGATAAGTGACTAAATAGACAAGACAGATGAAGCAGTAGACAGGAAGGATAAACATGTGGACAGCCCAACTTACAATGTACTATGAAGTTCAGACATTCTTGTAGAGTATACACACATGGAATGCAGAAACAGTAAACCACCATTTAACCATTCAGCAGAAAATCTGAACTTAAGGTGAACATAAACCGTGACACGACACTCACAAAAATTAATAGCATGAGTAAACAGTATTCTGTAGGCAAGGACTTTTCTGTTTCTGTGCTTCTGATCATAGATGTAATAAATGCCTTTATATGGGTAAGGGTAAGAATGATGTAAATTTTAACATTTCAACTCCCAAACATGCAAGAGGTAATGGTTTGTAGGAAATGATGCCCATACAGCATCCCTTAAGTTTATTATTCCATCAACATCTCCATATATCTATGGTTATTAATAATTTTATTTAAAACTAGTATACAGTGAATGCTGTAACCTACATTCAAATTATGACATGGTACAGCAAATATTACAAACATAAATTGTCAAAGACAAGGTTCGCTGTAGCTCATCATTCGATTGCTCAAGTATGAACAAAGACGATACTATTAACCTCCCTTTTTCACTCAATGTGTAAAGAAGAGTTCTTTAAAATAGTTCATGTAGTAAATTTAAAGTTATAACATAAGACTAAATGTAATTTTGTAAATAATTTATTATTATAAATAACTATAATTTTTCTACATTATTGATTTTTCTCCAGGACACAAGTAGGAATACACAAAATTAACTTTTGCATGATTATTCATACGGAATTCTAATTTTGTTTAGAACAGTAGAATACACAACATTAATTTTGTCACATTTTTACATTTTACGATTTAATTTGTTACATGAAATTAAATTGTAATTCAATTCAGATTATGTTTCCTGTTTTTTCTTAAATAAGGATCTTGGTACTGTACCTTAAGTTGGTAAAACTGTTGTGACTGGGGCACAAACTGTCATGCTCTTTATGGGCACATTTCCCTCTGTTAATTGATGTAAAGAAAATCAATAAACATTATTATTACAAAAATTAGTCTGTAGTGGTATGTACATGAACCCACCTGTCTAGGAAAGGGCATGATAAAACTGTTATCTTCAATACAAACCTACAGCCCTACAAAAATCAGGAAGTAAGTAACCTTGCACTTTTATATCTTCTTCCCAACCCAAGTTAAATCACAGTCACGTAAGACAATAGATTCAAAAGATCAGTATTCTAAAAAAAATACATTCACGGATGTGTAGTGCTAAAATTGAAAAATGGCAGGTAAGATTCATCTTGTGATGTTCTGGGTTACAACGCTCTGTTACATCCTCAGGTTTTAAGGTGGAGGCAAAACCCACCTACCAGACGACACTGTGCCTTACAGTCAAATCCTATATACTCTGGGAGCGACAGTGGCTCAAGAAAGTGATACTGTATTGTAATGTAATTGTAATTCATGTTCTGCAACAGTTAATAACTTAAAACATGGTGGCAGTAATGGATTAAGGCTCACTGTACTCCCTAGGTACGAAGATTTTGGGTCCTTTTCTCACACATTTCCCTAGTGGAAGAAACTACATTATCATACTAAAGACGTTTTTTTTCAAATATTACAGATAAAATTACTTTCATGATATGCATGACTAGAAACTACCTTCATCATGCTGCTGTTGTTTCTTGAACTCATTCTTTGCATGTTTATGGAAAAAACGAATTAATTTTCACACACCCCTCATAAGTGATTTTCATATTTTTTATTGAGGTGCTTCGGTGCTTTTGTATGGTCTTGGACAGCTTCTGCAGACAAAAGCACGGTGCACTTGTTGCCCATAAGTCTGTAAACCACAATGCAATTCTACAACCCCATAATGAGACTGTCACACATAATTATGAATGTTTGGGCGCTAAGATTTGGCTAAAGTGTGAATGAATGTTCAGGTACAAATGTTGCATTGGCTTCCTTTTCATGTTTAATTTTTGTTTCATAATGTGACTCGTTCCTGACACATACTTGATATCCACTATCCTCTACTTAGCTGTTCAATAGTGTGACTGTAACCAAATGCATAACTGAATTGTGTACAGGGAAATTTGGCCTCATCAGTTAAATAAGTCAATGGAATTCAGTGCAGAGGTTATTTCATATATTAATGACCATAGTTCAGTTCCCTACAATATAAGAAACTGGCATTTTACTTATATATTGGTTTTATACTTATTTATTTTTACTTTTTCTTTCATGCATCCTGCCTACATGTATTTCAACCCACTACAGCAGGGACCCAATAAGCATGTGCAAAAATTATGATATCAACCACCTGCTGAAACATTAATTAAACAACTGCAGTCTCTACAATGTATGTATAGCTACTGCATGACTTCCAATATAATGTGACTGTTTCACTGATCAGCTTTAACTAGTTGATCTTCGTAACGGAGAAACTCTGTGTTCTCATGTGACGTGAGAATATAATTTTTAAATATTACTTCAATATATTTTAGACTTCAAAATGCCGAGTAAACCCTTCAGGGCATATTTAGAACTAAATGCTGACAGAATGACAATTCTTCTGTTACTTGGGCATGGGACATTTTCTTGGTTATGAGGTACCTGTATATGAAGTTTAAAGTATCAAAACATTGAAGACCACAGTTGAATATACTTTCAATTTCACCATGTGAACACTAAAAAAAAAAAAAAAATTGGGGTGGTGTCCGGGTAAGGGGGTAGAAGAGAGGGGTTAATATTATCATCGATGGGTAGGCTGTATGAGAAGGACGCAGTGTAACATGGAATACTGAGAGTAATTTCCAGTTAAATGTTCTCCGACATCAACCTGAGCATTGCTTTGTTTGAACGTTACCCGGCTTCGCCTGCTTATCCTAGAAACAGTAGTACAACGTTAGGGAAAAACGGAAGTACCCTGAGATAAACGTGTGCCAGCGCCATTTTCTCCGCCCAAAATCCACCTAACATGAATTGGTCAAAGACCGCCGACTAATCGCCCTAACCATTGCAAAAACTGAAATCCATCCCAAATGCACGCAAGAAATTCAGTTCTTACCTCAAAGACAAAACACGCCACAATCATTACAAGAATTAATGCTACTTGGTAAATATCTGCTCTTTCTCCTGGCACTCACATGAAACACGCACAGTACAATGCGTGGGTAAAACTAAAGAGATTTTACGTATTACAGCAGGTGGTACATATCTTACCACTGGATTTCCCACGATCATATGGTAAGATTTTTGGTTACTTTATGCAAGTACTACTACACTTGGACCATAAAGAAGTAACTACTTACCATACTGCCTCCTTCTCTTCTTACGATATTCTGATTTACACGCACATTATTTTTATTTAAAAAACTTTAATACAAGCGTCACAAACCGTTAGAAATCTGACACTATTTCATTATACGTACAACTTCCTTGACACTTGCTTACGCACCACACGCAGCCACGAAAGTCAGCCATACTGTCTTCCCGGCAAAAAGAAAATCATAGTCAATAAGGGATATCGAATTACAGCTACGAACATGTGTTCGCAGCTGCACACAGCTAGCAGCGTATAACATGGTTACCCTATTTCCGCGTGCCTCAGCCTACTCTGAGGCGTTATCAGTTTATGTAAGTTCGGGAATTCGCAACAATTCAGTCGCAAAACTTTGACATCTGCATTGGTCTTATCCCGTAACTTAAGGTATGATTTTTTTAAAGCATGCACCTGGATAGCGTACTCGGTGAGTAGACTTGACAGCCGAGGAATCGTGGTTTGATTCTAGGCAGGGACAAAAGATTTCTCTCTTCTCCACAGCGTTCCGATGGACTGTGTGACCCACCCAGCCCCTCATTTACCATAGACCGTTTCCCCGTACATAGAGCGGCGCGTACACACCTTAGCAATATAAGACAGTGAAATATTGAGATAAATATTCAGCCCAGTAAAAGAAAATGGGATACGCACAATTCTAGAGCTGATGGATCTGTATAGAGAACAAGATGTTGTCTGGAATTAGAAAAGGAACATTACGATGGTTTGGGTAGTGGAAAGAATGCCGGAAGAAAATAAACTCTGAAGAAAGTGTTTAAGAATATACTGGAAGGAAAAAAAAAAGTTCCGTTGGAAAGACAAGAGAGCGATGACTGGACTATTATAAAAATTATCTGAAGAAAATGTACGTTAGAGGCTGGAGAAATGTAGCGTGGATTGGGACACCTGGAAATTGATCCAAGGAGATCAGAGTCCTGCATGGACCGTAGATCCAGTCGAGAAGCAGAAGATAAGGAAGCCGTAGGTTCGTGAAGCCCTTCACTCACCCTGTTGAGGACCGAGGTTTTGAATTTATAGAGCTATACCTCCACTCTCCTGTACGCCTTCATGAAGTGCATTGGGAAAACTTGACCATAATCTTTTGCAACATTGTACTTATCTTAGAATTACATGAACGTAGGTTACATAACTTTGTTTCATATTCTTTCTTCATAATGAGGGTTATCAAGAAACTCAATTTAGAAGTTATACAACTTAATTATCAATTTCTTCCATACTTTCAATACACAGTTCACTTAAATCCTTCGATCCGTATATTAAGTCGGGATGGACTACAATAAGTTTTCATAAAATTATCAAATTTCGTGCAAAATTATCCCAAGTGTAGATCCTCACTTAGGTTAAACGTGTCGGATATAACACAATACTAATATCAATATTATTAACAAATAATATTACGATCATCACCATCATCCGTGACGAATTACGCCTTTAGAGACCTGTTTCCGGCTCATCAAATAGTCTCTTCAAAGGTCTTTCAAGTCGTCTTCGTCCATCTGGCCTATAATTCAGCATTATTTCTGGCATCCTGTTGTTTTTCATTCTTGTTACACGTCGTAGCCATTTTTATTTGTATCTTCTTATTTTCCCGTCAACTGGTTCTACTTTCAACTCTTCCAAAATTTTAGAGTTTTCATGGTCGCCAGATTCGTGATTGTTTCATATGGAACCACGTCTCACACATAATGTTTCTGCATGCTTACATTTCATATCAATTCTATATCCAAAAAATATATACATGCGTAATAAAATTACATATTACTGACTAAGCCAGATTGAAAGCTTGATGTAGATTACACCACATTGCTTCATATTCTCAAAGAATCTACTTAACACAGGAAACTACATATGCTTCTACAATCTCTATACCAGCCCAGACACTTTGAAGCTAGAAAACTTATCGACATCAAAGTGGCGTGGAGAGGTCTGCACCTCTTAATTAGCAAACGTGTCGAAATTCCCAAAATTTAACAGCATTTCAACTAAGATGTACATCTAAACATTCATTGTAATAGAGACAGTCGCATATGGCTGCTAAACAAAGACTTGGTGTTCACTTGGTGTTGCCGGAGCTGTGCATTTTTTTGCCACACTCATCGCTCATTCTTGAGGTTTCCAGATCACACAGAAGGACATATTACAATCGGTAGGACTCCTCCGGACGGGTGATCAGCCCGTCGCAGTAATCTCTACCAGACAACATACACCAATCACAACAAACAAATATCTATGCGCCCAGACGGGATTCGAATCTACAATCTCAGCAGACGAGCGGCCGCAGACTCACGCCTTAGACCGCCGGGATCGGAAAATAATTCACTTACTCGGAAATATACTAAACGACAAAATTTATATTCATCTTGTCGACCTCGCACCTGTGATTTGTTGAGCCCTGTTTAACGAATGCTAATTTCTTTTCCGAACACATGTTACAACACAGCACGTCTGGATGCCACTTAAGGAGACAGGAAGAGGCATTATTCTGTCTAGGAAAAACAGGCTAAGAGTTCTCGTCTTTAATAACTAACCAAGACTAAACATAACCCACCTATGCGAACACATGTTTAGCAGACACTACCCATTACATTTGTGGATAACGTTCATAATTATGTCCACCATGCCCATAACCCTGTCGACCTACAACAGTGCCAATATGCATGTTAACGATGTCAACATGCAGTACGCGGAAGTGGTCGGCACTTGTCTTTTGGCGCCGCAGGCCTGTGGGTCACTGGAGCCACTACTTAGTAATACCGCTGAGTCAATGGCCGAGTGCAGATTCTCTGTTGCTGCCACTTCTGAATTTAGTACACAGGACTGACACATAAATACGGCAGATCGTGACACCTAGTTGTCGCAAATCGTCATTAGGAGATGCCTGGCTCGAATTTGAAAGAAACCTCCTTTCGATTCAACAACACAAGCAATACAGAGCACTCAAAACAGGAATGATTATTTTAACTGTTTATTTTTTTTTTAATTCGGAGTTCAGTTGAATGGCATCTGTTGTGAGGAGGACGTCCTGCACCACAGAATCTTGGGTATTTACACAGTGGATATGTTGTTTACATGTGAAAGAGCCGTACAAGTGCAAATATATTAACTGGCAACACTTTAATGTTAGTGGCGCTCCTTCAAGAAAGTGTGTGGTGAGTTTAATGCGAGAGTTGAATGCAAAAGAAGCATTACAGTCAGACAAAACACTTTAATATTCGTCACGCAGCGCAACGTGTTGCAGTTCAACGAAAAATCAGAAAGCATTACTTTAAAACAATGCGGAAAAAACATAATTAACTAGTGAGATCTCACTGCATGTGTACTTATGTTTTTCGAATTTTTGTAAAGTAATGCCTGATGATTGTTCGTTGAACTGAAACGTGTAGCTGTGTATGGCAGATATAAGTGTTGTGTTTGAATGTAATACTTCATTCCTATTCCGTATAATATAACACAACTGGATGAATTATAATACAATTCATGCGAGAAACTGACTTCTTTTAATTTCTTTGCGTTGTTTCCTTCACACATTGCACTCTTTCGCCTGTTCCTCATGCTCGTTTAGACCCAGTAAAATTTTTTAGATAACTGCATTAAAGCAAAATCGTGGTCTATGCATATAATGCTCCAAGCATTCAGCTGTCCTTGTCCTTCTGATTTTCTTGTCATGTGTAGACGTCTGTATTAATTACTGTATTACGGTTACTTTCAATAAGAGAAACTTATATTGACTGTCTATTCGTTGATTTATTCCTTTTGAATTAAATGATATTGCCTATCATTCAATTTCCTAACCTTGGGGAGGTGGTGTATTTCTAGGTATGTGCTTATCGTGCCTATTGGTAAAGGGACACTGAGAATTTATTTTTCAAAGACAAGGAATAAAGATTATAATCGAAAGTTACGCCACTCAATGACCCAAGTAAATATGATAGAATTCTGCATTATTTTGTTTATTTGCACCATTTCTTTTACTTGAAGTTCGGAGAGGTCTGGGCTCATTTTGGAGAGAATTCGAGGCTTAGAGCTCCGCCAGAACTACGCGTTTCACGAATACCTAACAGCACTGACTTACCACAGCACTAAGTAGAAAAATATACAAGATCTGTCTCACTGCATGTGTGTAGGTGATGGATACGAAAACAGTGGCTTACGTAAATATGTTTAAGGCTACTAGTTCACCCTAGAATAAGCCACGAAGACCCAAAGGCGGAGTACAGGTACAGCCCTATTCTTTCCTTAACCTCGGCGCTAAATGGGGGTGGGTGTTCAAAGCCAGACCCCGGCCGCTTTAACCCTGAGAAAGACCCGGTACCCATTGTTGTTTAGGGCAACTAGGAAACCAAAATTTGAATTTCTCTCAAAATCTAAGATTCCTATGTATTGGATTCGCTTCTGCCAGCACAGTACTTTGGAATTTATTATGGAGTATAATTATTAAAAATTCCATAAACATCGCGGTCGTTCGGACTGAAATTTTCGAGGGCAGATTCCGAATATTGGGCCATAGTTTGACGTCCTTGATATGAACTAAACGTATGTGGGGGAGACTATATCTCTTTCGACAGTTCTAAATCAAGTGCCACAGGAGACATTTTGATAAAATTTAATATTAGTTTTTTTTAAACTTAGAGTAATGTCACTTCTACTTTCATACAAAAAAATCAACATAACAGAAGTACTCTTTCATAAAGAAATATTATTTACGGCTTCATCAAAGATGGTCGGATCAGACGAATGTATTCAGAACGGCAAGGCGCAAGGAATGCTTGTATGTGTATCCGTTAAGGATCACACATTTCCATTCTCGTTACATGCCAGTTAATAGTAAAGGTACACAGAACACCATCGCAGCTTCAAGGCCGTTCTTGTGCCACTGACCATGACTGCTGACGCGTATTCCGCTGCGGACGTTTGTGTCCAAATGTGTAGAACTGTTTTATATATTCCCACGGTGGGTTATCACTTACCTAACCATTGGTCATTCCATAGGTCTCAGGTGGTTGGCATCCTCTGCTCTAGTCCGGGTTCAGACTCGGTCAGCTCATGTGTTATTTTTGTGGACAAAGGCGCAATGCAGCTGGATTTTCGCTGAGGACGTCTGTTTCCCTCACCAACCACTATTCCACCAATGCTCAACCCTTATCATCAAGGCTGATACAGTACAAGCCTTTGAGATCCCTCCACCACGGGAACCCAACCAACCCACTAATTATTATTATTATTATTATTGTATTTATCACCCTTATGCAGGGTATTTACAATTACATACCTGAAACAAACCATGTTTCTCGGGTACATAGCGTTGCATCTGCTCTATATTTACAATTTGTGCTACATGTAATGTTATTTCACATACGAAATATGTTTTGTACTTTTACATTAGCACTTTCCGCAGTATGTGTGCAGTGTCCAATATGGCTGTTGATTTAGTTCCTTGATTTCGTGATTTTTTGGTTTGTTGCTCAGGTATTGTAGGAGTGATACTGAAATGGTTCCAGTAGCCCCTATTATTACCGGTATCAGAGTTGATTTCACATTCCACATGCGGTGAATTTCTATTATGAGGTCTTTATATTTTAAAATCTTCTCGGCTTCTTTCTTGATCACATTTCTGTCTCCAGGAATTGCAACATCTATTAACATGCATGTTCCATTATTACTATTATTATGGCTTCATGATTTGTACTCACCAAATAGCATTAAGGTGATTGAAACAAAGGGAATTACGTGTGCCGGTCACGTGGTTCTTATGGGTGAGAAGAGAAATTCATACAGAATTCTAGTGAAAAAAACTGGAAAAGGTCACTTGGAAGACCTAGGCATAGATGGCTATAACATTAAAATTAATCTTCCATAAATAGAATGGGAGTGGACTCGACTTATCTGGCTCAGGATGGAGACAAACTGCGGCTTCTTTGTGAACACCGTAACGAAATTTCGGGTTCGATCAGATGAGAGAAAATGCTTGATTAGCCGAATAACTGTGCGTTCCTGAAGGAGGGCTCTGTTCCATGGTAAAAGGTAAAGCAATCCCATTACAGGCCTGGACAGGTCCTGAGGGTTCCAGGAGGTTGAGGCTCCCAGATTTAAAGAAAATCGGCACGTGAAGGTTGTAAGGTTGTCAGCCGTAAGCACCGGTCGCCTTTACCCCCCAGGAAATATTCCTGGTATTCATTTCTTTTAGAGGCTAAGTCAACCCCAGAACCATAGTGCGATGCGACCGGAAGGATTATGTCAGTGAAAAATTCCAATGACATGATCGGGAATCGAACCCGCGCCCTTCCGGTTTGTAGCGCAGTGCCTCAGCCAACTGCGCCACTGCGCACCCCCTCTGTTCCATGGAATAATAATTATTATTATTGTAATGAATGTCACGTTTAAACTAATAATGTAGGGTCTGAAATCTGTAACTTAGATTAGGAATTTACGTACATGAACTTATTTGTTACATTACATACAGGAAGCGACAGTCAGCCACTTTTATTAATTCAGCAAATTCTTTAGCCTTCCATTGTACTTAGAGACAATTTTTACACCTAAGAGTGACGTGACAGTTCGCTTAACTTAATGGAATGTCTGACCAACTATTTTGTCGCTATACGAGGTATAATCAGTACGCACCGGTAATTGACCTCATAAGCAACGTAAGCGCATACTCATGTTGGTTATTGGTAGTTACGTATCCACAGTTACTGAAGAAGATTACATACGAAACAGTGTTATAACTTGGCTGTAAAATTCGCAATGTTCTTCTGTCTTCTGATATTACAAGGTAAGCCGTGCTGGTTGTATTGAAATTTTAATTTAATTGAGTTGCATAAATTCGGACTTAATCCAGACTTAAATATTCCAAATCATAAAGTTTGCTTACTTTGGTTTATACAAAGGCAAGTTAACTATTTGGTAACTACGAAATTATTTGTGATTTTAACCCCTTTAAACGCCGAGTTAAATCCCATTTACCATTTGCTGGAATTATTAGGGGCTCACAATATTCTCCACGTTAACAGGGTAAGGGTTCAACTATTAACTCCCACTGTAAATACTTGAATACAGTACATCAGAATATATAGTAATAGCTAGATGATTTTGCTATCTTGCCTTTGAGTTCTTGTTATTAGATAAGAGATTCGAATTGGTGGCAGCGAAAACTACCGAGTGAAACAGTATAGGAACCATTATCTGTAGTATTTGTCTAGACGAAATTTGGTGGAAGTCAAGTCAAAGTCTGACAGACACTACATTATCATTGTTGTTGTTAAATTTTTGTGTATTTTAAGTGCTTGCCTACTCAGTTGTAGCTGTTCGGTGGCAGTGATAACTGAACCATTACTAGTAATACTGCTTCTGCTACTACAGCTACTATCGCTACTACTACGACGACCACCACTACCACCACAGCAGCACATTTGGACTGAAGAAGGATTATGTGACAAAAGACAGGATAACAGTGCATTGTGAGCCGGTTTATAATTTGTAATCTTAACAGATATGAGTATTATTAACAGTTGAACGTAAGGACGAACGGATAGACGGGGAATGTAGCACACATCGGAGGTATGAAAATGCATAACATTTGGTTGGAAAACCTGAAGGGAAAACACCATTTATAATGCATTGTACTGATTGCAACATAATATAAACATGGATATTAAAGAAAAAGTATTGGGAGCAAATGGATTGGATTTGACAAGACGGTAATATAATGTCGGATTCCGTACGAGGGCGCCAAGAGATCATTGGCTCCTCTATAAGGGTTTCAACAACGTAACAGTGCAATGGACGCAAATTTCCATCATAAATAATACATACCATAACCCTCCTTCGGCGTTTACTGCTTCATCGCTACTGACCACAGTAAAATGTCAGTCCAAGTAACAGAAGATAACCCGTCAGCTGAATAATATTAAATTTGCACAGCACATAGGACAAAAATTACATGGACATTATTTTTTTTTATTCCTTTATTTTTAATATGCATCAAATTTTTCCATACAGTACAAAGAATAGTTTGTTAGTTTGTGATGTTTACATACCTACCACACACGCGCGCACTGACAAATTTAAAGCAGTACGCAAATACATAGTCTAACATAATTTTGATTCGTCATTCATGATTTCACACACAACTGAAAACATTAACTCAAATACAACATATGTCTCTCCTCTCTCTCTCTCTCTCTCTCTCTCTCACACACACACACACACACATACACGCACGTAGGTACGTACGTACGCATTGCTCGAGTGACTTTAAGCGTTATGAGAAGGTAAAGAAAAGTCCTACGGACACGGGGTTCAGACTAAGCAGCAGCACTACATTCCTCAAACTTGCATTTCACAAGCAGGTTGTATAATAAAAAAACTACCGCTACTTCCTCTCATTCGTTCCCTTCCTGCCATTGTGTATTCCTTGTGTGGTTCTCCGTGTCTCTGTGCGCTTGCTAGCAGAACATATGCAAGCACGATACCGGATATAGTGAGCACATTTCCCCTGTATTGCTCCTAGACAACCATACGTTAATGCATAAAACGATTTATTGGGTACTTGCGATTCTTATCACTAAGCTCAGCCCCGGCAGTATATATCATAAAATGTGAATTACGTCAAATTATTTTGTTTTTCGACAATTAATTGACAGAGAGCTAAACGAGAACTGCGCTCTTCTGGGTTATTACGCAACGAATAGCGGTACTTTCGTACCGACGTTTCGGGACAACCTATCGGTCCCATCTTCAGGGGATTCTTGACCCATGTAGATGGGACTCACAGGTTGTCCCGAAACGTCGGTAAGAAATTAGCAGTACTCGCTGCGTAATAACCCAGAAGAGCGCAGTTCCCATCTACTTCTCGGCGGTAGCCTGAAATCAGGCAAAGAACTGAATGAATTCATATTTATAACTTCACTGCACTTTCTTTGCCAGTTAAGTAGTTTCCCTTAAATGTACTGAAGATAGAATTCTAAAACATACACTGCACTAATAATTTTCTTTGTGAATATAATCTCCCAAAAGGTTGGTTGTCAGATAAATTTACAAAATATTTTCTTTTTCGAGGCTACCATCCACGCGTTTTTTAATTTTATTTTTATACAGAAAGTGTACTGAAGACAACACTTAGTCACACCACTGCTTTCGTCGTAGCCATGTTCATTGTCGTTGTCGTTGTTTTTTATTGTTGTTAGATGTCTGCTCCAGTTCCACATTAGACAATACAGGAAGGTAGTAGCAATCATGTTTGACAACTCAGAATTTGGAACAATTATTGCTGATTTTATATTCCAGCGCCAGGACACATCTTTAAATAAAACTAAGAATACATCGCGGGGTCAGTTTTCCAGTTAAATATTTATGACAGTAATAAAGAATCGCCTTTCGAATAAAAATAACGAATCTAATTGTTGCAATTAGATGTCAATTTAAAACTACATACGTTCGTCACAAAAAAGAATTCAATTGTGCAGTTAAGGCACATTAAATATTACATTCTAAAGAATAAATCTGTTTTGCAGCCTTAACGAACATACAGAAACGTCTGGACACAACAGTGGGTGGGATATAATACGATTCTCTTTTCCCAAAGATACAAATTAAGACTTCCGCCCGTCATGAACAGCTTCATCCTCGGTGTTTTATCAATTACGGGTAGTAGAGAGAACTATTGCTGTTACCCTGCATCCAGTAACTGCAGTGCAATCCGAAGTGTGTCGTCAGTTTCCACACAGTTATTTCAAGAAAAGTTCTTTCTTATTATTAAATGAACACAACTTACTTCACTACTAATCCAAATGAACCATTTATCATACTGAATACGACACCTCGTTATGAATATCAGTAGCACAAGTTAAGCCATGACGCGCCAGGTTTCATTTGACTCTCTATCAACATTCTCAGTTACACAAAATAATGCAGACCCTGAACATTCACCAGAACAATATAATTATCAAGAAGTATTCCCACATAAAAGCGTTCTTACAAATCTACGTTTCACGTCAAAGGATAACTGAAGCCTGTTACTTGTTGTTTCCATTCGGGGAGGGGGGTAGCCCAAAAATTTGGTCCCAAAATTAATAACTCTCTCAATACCTCTATTGTAAAAAAAATTCGAATGATGAATAGTATATGTATTGTGCAATAAATAAATGATATTTAATTTATTGTTCTAATCAGTATTAGTAGTATTCGTAATAGAGCTTAGAAGACATAGAGTCATAGCTTTTGGGATGCTCCTGGGAACATAACCTGTGTTTGCCTGCTACTCTCCAGCTCAGCCATAGTTGACAGTCTGCGTTATTATTCACTGTACCATTCAATGAATGTTTCACACACACACACATACACATCTACAGGGATCAAACAGTCTGTTCGGGCCTGTCTACAGCATAACCAGACAATAAGCCTATTTACAAACTAGTGGCCCTTTCATAGGTATTTAAGCAACCACTGTCTACAGTTTAATTAAAACATTACATGACATGTGTGAATGTAGAAACATGGAACCTACAGACTGAATCGATCACCGATGTAGATCAATCACTTTAACCAAAGTACCGAAGTGAAAAATCCCTGAAGAGAGTTGCTGAGCTAGTTTTCAAACTACAAAAAAAAAATTATATATGATATTAAGATTGACTTGTCGGTTTTAATTGGATAATAAATAAATAAATATTGTAGTAAGTTCGTGACAAAGGCAATGATGATTATGATGATGATGATGATGCATATGATGACAATGAAAATTGTACTGACGACAAAGACAGATACCCAAATGACAGAAATGCCGTTAGTGTCTCAGCATCCGAAGGAACCCTTCTCCAGTCACAGTACTGTGGGTGAAATATGTTACAATATGAAATGAGGACTGAAAAGTGCTATGAAAATAACACATATGTAATACTATGATTTTTTGGGTTTCGCCACTGAGTGGTCTTGCAGGTGGATACCAACGATTTGGAGTAACGTTCTAACTTCCTGTTCGGCGTTGAAGGGCTATTGTCAAACTTGTACCTAATACATCAAACTCTGAAGACAAACGCGTACCTCTCCGAAACGTCGGATTCTTCCAACAAGACTACATCGTGCCGAAACCCAGAAGATCAAAATCTGAAGAGATTCCCGGCGTGAAAACCTGAAAACTCATAAATACGTATTAAAAGAAAGATTACTGATTCAGAGAAGAGAATTGAGCAATTTAACAGAAACACCAACTGATGCAATGCTTGCTAGTGAACCAAGCCGAAAAATAATAGTGTATTCTACCGTGAAAAGCTATGAATGAGTTTTTGGCCCTTTCGTGTATGGGTGTTCAGAACACCATGCGTGGAGTATAGTCATTGATCGATTAAGGCCTTCAGAGTGTCCAAACAAAAGAATCTATTTGACGAGCTGCTTCAAGGACTGTTGTCCAATACTGTTAAATGACAAACATTTTTTGAAACAGTGCGTTGCTTTGTGCACACCCTTAAAATTTATCAAACTTTCCCACCCTTGTCTTACGGTATTTGGTTGAGGTCCGATTTAATTTTCTCATAAATGAAATAACCAAATTAAAAGTAATAATTTCGCCAATGCTTGCAGTGTCTACGCTAATATTGCCTCTAATACATGATACTCTGCATTATAAGAATGATCTATTGTTTTCTTTCTTTTTTTCTTTTGACAAAGAATATGCGAACTTCGCCATCACGAATAAAATAAAACTCGTTACCAGTCGAAGATATCCTTGCAATTATATTTTGGTTCCACTGAAGCGTGTGTCTGTATGTTGTTCCCAGTGTTTAACTGCCAAGCAGAACGCCCTGAGTGGCGCCTCGCCTGTATACGGAAATTCAGTCTCCATAAAATTTCATCTAAGGCACTGTTGCATCATCAACTTGCCAGGGAGGTAGAAAGGATGTCTATTCTTCTTCCCTCTTTTCTTCCAAACACTCAGACCTTGGCAAATCATTATATCAGCAGCCCTGTATTACGAATAGAAGCAGCTCTTAGAAACCTTGTTCTTGATGAGGGAAGGATTAGTGAAGGAGGCAGCTATATTCTTCTCGGAAGTAGCAAACGGCCGCAGTCGGACGCACAGGAAGGCCGACATGAGGCAGGAGATTATAAGAATTGCGAGGAGGACGACCAGTGTGGCCGCGAATCCCGGAGTGGTCATGCAGATGAGACCCGCAACAGTGGCGTCCTCACTTCGTCCTGGAAACACCATAGTAGGGGCGCTGCTGTTGCCATTATCGTCCAGAGAGAAGGTAAGGTCGCCGGTAGACACGACACGGATCACCCTGTTAACGCCGACCTCTTTCTCGGGATCGGATGTGGTTTCGCGGCGCTGCCGCCTCACCCTGCGCTCGTCCCTTGGCCTGCCAGCCGCAGCCTGCAAGTAAGCCTCCAGAGGCAATTGTGGTGGAGGCGGCAGGCCGTAAGCGGTGTCGTGTCCCGGAACGCCGTGCAAAAGGGACGTCGGATCCGAGCATTGGTCCGGGCACTGGTACCGGCAGATCTGGATCGTGCACTGGAAGTGGACTTCCATGGAGTCCGGGAACTTAAATGCCTGGAAGTGGGCGTAAGACAGCACGGAAGCACTGGCACCGAAGTTCTTAATCTTCGTGAACCGCGACATAAGTTTAGGCCTTGTGACGCAGCCCTTCTGATCCACTAGCTGGATGGGAGCACGTTTGCCGTCATGCGCCATACAGTTACGAACCAGCATATCGAACTTAGAGTCGTCATCTTTAATGGCAAGGACCATTGTCATAGTCTGACCGATCTTAACAAGTCCAGACACCTCTGAAGCCCAAGGTCCTTTGCCAACTTGGATCTGCATCCAGCAGCCTACGTTGTCTCCTGCGAAATCGGCCCTCACCACATCCAGCATATCGACTGGGAAGGGGCGGAAGGTCACAGACTTCTCGTACTGATCGTGCCAAGTGCAGCGTAGCTTGCGCGCCTGATCCCACACCTCCTGCACCTGAGGATCGTACTGCACAACGATGATGTTCTCAAAGTAGGTACCCGACCCGGAGTCTGCGCCGTAGCCATAAAGTCCATTCTCAGTGTTCCCTGCAGTTCCACACGCGTGAATGCTGATTTCAAAGTTCGCCGAAGTTCTCCCCAGTCCTGCAGGTAGGTGGACACAGTTTACATTGCTGTAATGCCCCTTACTAAAGACTATGCCATAGAAAGGTTTGTCAAATCCTATGTACACTTTCATCGAATTTTTGTCGCATTTTACATCCAGAGACACAATCTTCGGCATGTCAGGCATAGGAGCTGGCCACGCATCACCTCCACCGCCTCCGCCACCACTATAGATTTTATCCATGGCCTCTGGCTGGGGTTTCTGCTGGGGTGGAGGTGGAGGAGGGCCATGATATGCATGATTGTGATCGAACACCGGTTGCTTTCCATGGTGAGGCCCTCCAAATGGCTTCCCAATCGCATGGGGTGGCGGAAGACCGAGTCCCGCAGTGCCTCTCACTGGATGTGATAGTGGATGTCCCCTGTGTGGAGCGGCGTACCCATGGTTGTTTTGTGTTCCTCCAGGTTCTTGATCTGCCGACTCGAGGGCTATTTGGTCCGAACCTGAGAGGTCAGACTCATCACCTCGGTCTTGGGCTAGCTGCGAGTCTCCAGCCTCAACCGTCTCCTGTGACGGACCGACGCCTTGAACCGTCCCTGGTACCGCCTCAACGACTTCCACCTCCTCAGCTGACGCCAGCTGAAACAATACAATGAGAACACTTATTCCGAAAATAAACACACACATCGTACAAAATATTACAAAGTACCGACGCATGCTCAGATGCGGAACTCAGGACAATATAATTATGTAAAATAACAAACTTTTCCGTAAAAGGAAATTATGTTCTTCTATAGGAGCGAATGCAATAACATATCAACAGGAAAAAAAAGTGAATCTTACAAATCGAGGATTAGAACTTGTTACGACCGGGCAAAATACAAGAAGCAGAACATGTTGTGATAATTAAAGAAACCCCCCCCCCCTTACGCACTTATACGTCAGGCATTTTCAGACTTACGCAATTCTACAAAATAAAAAAAATAAATGGCATTCTTGATATGTGCGCCTTTTTTTTCCATGCGGGAATGAAAGCGCCACGAAACGAAGATGGCGGAAGAATACTGCTGGCGGTTACGCTACGGCCAATCATGTTCCATTGTGCTGTAGTTTGGATTTCGGCCGACTTCCTTGCATATATATGTACAGTAAGGGAAAGGTAAAGTTCAACCTAGAACAGGCCAAGAAGGCCCATAGGGAGAGCAGAGGTATAACTCTACTCTTTCTTTAACCTCGGCGCCAATGGGGTGGGAGATCAACGCCACGCCCCGGCCGTTTTATCGCCGGGAAAGAACCGGTACTCATTGTATAGGAGACTGGGTGGGCCCCAGGGCTTGTCTGGACGGGTGCAGAAAATTTCGCCCTCACCGTGCTTCGATCCCCGGACCGTCCAGCCCGTAGCGAGTCGCTATACCGACTCCGGTATCCCGGCCCAGACATATATACTTGTCCATTCCAACTTATGCCGGGACTTCCGGGACGTTCAATATTACGTAAGCTGGGGAGCGTCTGTACCACACTACTACATATTGATATTGTCTGTACCACACTACTACATATTGATATTGTCTGTACCACACTACTACATATTGATATTGATTTAACCCTTTAAACGCCGAAATAAATCCCATTTGCCATTTGCTGGCATTATTAGGAGCTCACCATATTCTCCACGTTAGCAGGGTAAGGGTTAAAGTTCTGTAACATTGGCCGTTTTGGTTTCTGAACATTATGTGAGTACTGTCTATCTTTCGAAGTGCACCTGGTACAGAACAAGTTTCGAAAGTTTGATTTTATTCCCGTCTTAGGGACAATTGGTTGCCAATATACTGACAGAGTGGCTAACGTCTTGTATTTTGCTATTAATGGTCTCGGTTTGGACCGAACCCGGTACCGTTTCAAGTAGTAAGATACCGAACAGGCCACCGGGACGGCTACGACGTGGGTGTTGTTGCAAAGCTGCTTACGTGACGCACGTTACTTTACATCTCATAGAATTTTTTGTTTTGTGGTGGTCACGTATTTAAGTGGCTCATGACTTATGGCGGAATTTAGCCATCATGGCGACACAGTTTTCAGGCTTGGTGACCAGAAAAAATGTTATGTGGTTGCTGTACAGAGTATTCATTACAATGGAGTTTTATTGGATATTTGAGTGGGAAAAAAAACAGTTTATTATTTTCTCGTTAAACAGAACCTTAACACCGGCCAACCTTTAGGAGACGGATTTATATTTCAATTTTAGCTCATTATCTTCCATTTATAGTGCAATAAACAGTAATTAATAATGTAAAATATGTATCTCTTGATGTCCTGAATTTTTTTAATGACATTTAAAATTTGTGTCAAGCCAACACGCACAGACAAGCATGATGCATGATAGGCCATTCGCCATGTCGGTTTTACAGACCTGCATACCGTCTCCAGCGACACTAGTATTAGTTGGTTTTCACTTCGTGCTCCTTCGTCACACTTCACCAAACTGTAATTTCTTAATAAAATAAAGAAATATCTTACGATAGACTTCTGACTTTAACACCGTGTGTGGCTACAAATTGCTACTCATGTTGCAAACTTACTTCCTACAGCTCCAGGATGATGGAATTGTGTTCAGGTAGTAGCTGAAGTGATTAGGGGAAAGGAGTGGGCCTATTAAATAGGAAGGGTCCTAGGATTATGGCCACTATACCTGCTTCAGCGTCTAAGTGCAATTCATAATTCATTCAGTACCTTATGTCGCTGTACCATTCAACGCTACAAAACCGACTCTGTTGAAAAGTGAAGTGAAGTAAACAAATGAACGGTCAGCAATCAAAACGTAATGAAAACAAGACAGGCAATCTACATACGTCACATTCAGATGCGTTCGTGCAACCATTGTTGCAGTGGAAAAGCAGTATGTATTATATATTCTGAGTGTGTGTTTCTAGTCTTACGTATCCAGAACTCATGCGCCATATCATCTGTGGCCTGTCCGGCTCTACATTTTTTCCCCCCATTTTAACTCATACACGGCAAGAGTTTCGAAAAGACGTTATTGAATACACAACTGTGTTTCGATTTTCTCTACTCCTTTTGTCTGAAACATTTTTTTTATGAAGAACTGGGCGAGATATGATCATAAATGTATACATGTCCTCTTGTAAAGAACCCGTTATTCTTGCCATATTTTAATAAAACTTGACTTTTCTCAGTATATTTTAGAAAAATACTCAAATATCAAATTTCATGAAAATCCATTCAGTTGGAGCCCAGCTGTTCCATGCGCACGGGCAGAAAGACAGACAGACACGACGAAGTTAACGGTCACTTTTCGCAATTTTGCGAACGCGCCTAAAAACTCTCTGGGAAGAGTGAAGTAAGTAACAGTGTATTTTAACGTAATGAGACAGTAGAAGGACAGTCAAACTGGGAATAACAGCACAGAAGTCTGTAACTGGAATCTCTAGCAGACCTACATATCGAATTTAATAACATCACAAAGCATTATTCTTATCCCAGTTACGGTGGTACCAATGAACAGCGGCATGTCCGCTTACCGATCCCCATCAACTCTGTCTCGCATAAACTTGTGTCTGCATATTCTTTTTCAAACAAGAGCATCGAATGTTCTTTCCTACGGTTTAAATCTCTGACAACGTTCATATACTAAGAAGTCGGTACGGAATGTCAGGTGGTATTATCCACTACAATGAGAAATGAGAATCAACTTAATCACGTGAGTCTATAGAAGTAACGGATCCTACCGAGAGAGGGAAGGTCAGTCGGCCACGGACTCTACCAAACATTCCATCAGCACTCAGATCACGCTGTTACACATAAACAAGACTTTAAAATATAGGGCGAAAATACAATCAGAAATATTAATAATTTGGGTCGGTATTCACTTACTTACTTTCACCTCTGTAATATATATGTATATATATATATATATGCAAAACTGGTGTTTAGTGTTGGATACAGCAGAACAGAGAGACTGAGTTAATGTCTAGACGGCATGGACTGATTTTTTCGAACTTCACACAGATGTATAAACCTCAGTGTGTTAATGTAGAAGCCTCATTAATGGAACTATCCATCCGCAGTTACATCTTAACCCGTTGTGATACAAATGTCTTGAGAAAAGCAACAAGATAGCACAAATAGATTTTAGGATTTGGCCTACAGTACATCGCTCAACTCAATTTTTATGTTTTCCCCGCAACCAAGCAACGGTGCTAAAATCGAGCTTTAGGTTTTCTCCGAGCGGGATAAAAGTTTTCTACAATACGGGGTTTCTCCTTATTCTAGTAAAGGTTTGGGTTTCACCCAACGATGTATTTCTCGGAGTATGATGTATAATACTTGGTGCCAGGAAATACCCTCGGTACCCACTGAAGAAGACGTTGGGTGGGCCCCACAGCCGGTATGGACATTTCGGAGAACAGTAAAATCTTTGCTGACGGTACAAAACTTAATGCAACAATTTTATTCTTTTGTACTTTATACATCGTCTCAATTGTTAACTGAGTACAACGTTCCTTAAGCCGGCTCTGCTTCCGCCTTTAGGGGAAATCGGAAGAAACGCCTAATCCGGCGGACTGAGAGTAGTTCTTTCTAAGGGATCCGTCAGTTGAGACGTTTCTTCCCATTTCACCTGAAGAAGGAAGCAGAGCCGGCCTCCGAAACGTCGTACTCCGTTCAGAATTAAGACGATGGATAACGTCCACAAGAAGAAGAAGAAGAAGAAGAAGAAGAAAAGGAGGAGGACGAGGAGAAGGAGGAAGAGGGGAGGAGGAAGAGGGGGAGGAGGAGGAGGAGGAGGAGGAGGAGGAGTACGAGGAGAAGAAGAAGAAGAAGAAGAAGACAGTTTCACTCAGCAAAATCTCTTTATCTTGCCGGAATTCAAACCACCGATCATCTAGCCCATATCCTAGCCACCGTACCGACATACTGAATCAAAAATGTGCAGAAATGCACAGCAGTGTTCTTGGCAATAAAGCTTCAAGAAAATTTGTCATTTTACATTAGAAAATCGGTATCGCTGTGAGCATTAGTAGCATGAAGCGGATCACGAATGAGTGTTTTCACCTTACGTACTTTCATAATTTTTAACTGTTAAAAAAAAAGAGGTAAGTTAAATGACGTCCCAAATCGCATACCGAACAGGACGCATAAGTTTTTAATGGTGATTTTGTATATTTCTTAACTTTAACATAACAGCAGACTGCATAAAGGATATTAAAAGCCAACAAATGCACTTTCGTTCTACGGGTGTAATTTTATTGCACAGTGGTCACCGACATGTCTCAACCAAACACGTTGCCATCTTCAGGGAGGTGAGAACAACAATGCAAGTATAATTAAAATGTGTCTAAATCACTCCATTCTTCAAAAATCACATAATCTTTTTTTTTTAAATCCAAGGTTGATTAATTAAATAACATAGAGATGAATTTAAAATATCAGAAGTTACAAAATGTTGTTTGGAGTCGTGGAGTGAAGCACATAGAAGATACGCTCCAGATTAGTGAGCGATGATACAGTTCGTACAGCGAACTGCAACAAAATTACATCCCTAAAACTAAGGTGCATTTGTTGGTCTTTTAATAAATTTTACGCTACTAATTAGTGCACAAAATACGGAACATCAAACCAACTTGACAGTGATTATTTCTGATGAAGTACTCGCGCAAATTAGTTTCATAGAGCTCACACTTATATATATATATATATATATATATATGGGGTGTCCCAAAAAGAGCGCAAGATTTACTTTTGTAATAAAACGTATCATTTATTCAAAAAGGAAATAACGCCTTGTTCCTTAGTGTAGCGTTCCATGACTACTAATCGCAAAAATGACAAATGACAGATGTTAAATTTTCAGTGTCGCCAACCTAACAGAACGACAATGGCACGCACTTTAAATCTTGCTCTTTGTTGGGACACCCCTTATATATATATATATATATATATATATATATATATAAAAAAAAATCTCTCTGGTCTTTCCACACACGCGAAATATACATAGAGAGCCGCCCGCCCCTCTGAGAGTTGTTAGACCGC
>Ga0123354_10000208_pt1 | contig 51213 bp, 22 predicted proteins | sample TergutLab28metaG_2_FD_97872 | JGI IMG/M metagenome (GOLD analysis project Ga0123354, IMG submission 97872) | Labiotermes labralis P4 segment gut microbial communities from Petit-Saut dam, French Guiana - Lab288 P4 | ecosystem: Host-associated > Arthropoda: Insects > Digestive system > Gut ... | reverse complement strand
ATCCACCAATCCACCCACCCATCCATCCACCCACCCATCCACCCCCCCATCCATCCCTCCATCCATCCACCCACCCCTCCATCCATCTGTCTATCTATTTATCTCAGAAGTATTCTTCATAGTAGCCCCATGAGTTTCTCAAAATCACATCAATTGCTTCACGACCTACAAACAGTATCCATACAAGTAAGGTACGTAACAAATGCAGAAGTTAGGGAAATAAAACCGCATTCCTCATGTGTGGTTTCAAGAAGTGCACACAAAGGACCTGTAATAGACGTTCGCCTGCACATTTCGTTCCTGATACTACTAAAATGATTAAAATAAAAATGAAGAGACAAGTGGATTCTGCACTTAGGGTTTAGTGTAAATTAACTCTTGTTACAACTGGCCCTACATAAAAATAATTTCTGATGCACCTAAAGTTCCATTCAAAGGTCATGGATGCTTTTCGAAATGCCAGGTCGAAATGAAAGAAGACTTATTCATGTGTACTGTGGAACATAGATATTAGTAAGATCTGCAGCTTGTTTTAGTTTTAATCTTTCTTAATCATGGTTCATGGCCAATAGTGATCACATGTCTCTTATTAAAAGAAATCAAATTTTCGGCAAAGGAACATACAAGGTGTACCTGTAAAGGAAAACCAATACCGTATGCCACTTATTTTGTTTTTATTCTTTCAAGAATAACAATAATGTGATAACAAACGTGATTGCAGCAGACGCTCAAAATGTTTCCCATCATCTTAAAGGAAAACTTTCAACGTTTTCACAGAGTATTATTTTGTTTTTCGAAAGTTTTCTAAGGGTTTTTAGTCATTGCCGGCAACATTTTTTTCAGTATCATGTTTAAGGTGCTCGAGGTTTTAGAATTATTGCTGTAGACACTTTTCACAAGAAATTCCCGCGGAAAGATGTCAAGTGGCGTAGGATTAGGAACCGTGGTGGCCAAAGACCACAACCGACAATGCTGTCACCAAAGAAGTCCTGCAAGAAAGTAGCTTTTGCAGCGTGGGCAAACCAGAAATATGAAACCAGTTATCCCGTTCATTCTCTCCCAACAGAGCAATTAATTGAATAAAATAATTTGGATAATTTTTCAGTAATTAACTATTCAAATAACGAAGTACCAAGTACTGTGTTGCCAGACACTGCATATCAAACACCAATTTTTGACTACTGGAGAGGATTTTCATGCAGTTCATGTGAGTTTTCGGTACTCCATAGTCTACCGTTTTGTTAATCAATGTAGTCACTTAAATGGAATCATTCTTTGACCGTAAAAAACAAGCTTCCTGACACATAAACCTCTTCTTGTGAAAAAAAAACTGTGTTGTCTAAATAGAATTACCGCGCAGCTGGCAAAAAACAAAACTGAAGACAATAAACTTGTGCTGAATGACTATGCTTGTTTCAGTATTTTTCGATGTCTGACTTTTGGGTTGCTTGTTATAATGGTACTAGCTACATTTACAATTTCCAAATGGTTCTTAAGAACAAGCAAACATAACTATACTCAGCATCAGCTAAATTGACTTCAAAATAATTATCTGAACTGTTCACTCTGAGGTAAGTGCCAAACTTTATTCACTATTCAAATCAGCTTTTCCTCTTAAGACGACAGTGGAAAACCCAAGAACTCTATGGAGCGTGATATCTGTAGCAGTCTAAAACACACGATTTACTCTGTAACAGTGGATTCTTCCTTTACTAAATCCGAGGGTAAGAGTGCAAGGCATTCAAGAAATTCTGTGCCCTTCTTTTAAACCCCGAATGTCCATTACAGCTTCCATAACTACCTGACATTAAGCTTCTCTCTCCCTCCAGTGGACATAAGGGCTATCGAGGCCAGTAAAATGGCAAATACCTCCATATAAAATAGGATAAAAATAGTCAACACACAATTGTGGAAGTTTCATTAGCTAAGTAGTAGCATCTCCATTAAAAACTACATGTTTCGGCCAAATTAGTGGCCATAATCAGGTTACATCCGTCTGCCACAAGAGTTTTATACGTTATGCACGTGGAGCCCCACGACCTCTCAGATTTTCCCAATACATATTAATTACCAATAGAGCGCTAGGTGATGAGATCTCGACATCAAGACGCAGATGTGCATAATGTATAAATCTCTTGTGGCAGACGGATGTAACCTGATGAATGGCCACTAGGTTTGCAGAAACATGTAGTTTTTAATGGTGATGTTACTACTTAGCTAACACAACTTCTACAGTTGTGTTTTGGCTATTTTTATCCTATTTTATATGATTGTAGTACACAACGGAGTTGCCCTAACTTAAAATGGCAAATACCACATTTTGAAAGCATGGAAGTTCTGTACTGCAGTACAGGTTCTTACTGTTGTCACATAAAAAACCGGAATTTCATAATATTAAGTAACGGGGTCTTAAACATATGTGCAGCTTTGCTAAGTAATATTTTCGAAATACAAACGGAAACAAACAATCCAATTAGATAAATCACAGCCCCTGAAATTCATAATATTGGACAAGAAACATTCATTAGTTTCCATATAAGGTACACAATAATTGTGTCTCTGCTTCTACTGAGGCTGGTCTGCAGTTCTGTAATGTTTCTGCACACGCTTGTAGTAATTCTGATACCGAAATATATCACTAATGTCTCCAGTTTAACAGAGACTGAAAAAGCAGAGAAGCGAACAAACAGTTTATTAATGCTTCAAATATTCCACGCTCATCCGCTAAGCTGATTAGATACGGCAACAACACCCAAAAAAAACATACAAACGTTTAAGATTACCTTACATTACAAAGAGAGTATGCCTGTAAGATGTTTCGGCCACATTTGTGGTCATCCTCAGGGAGGTGCATTTCAAGAGTTTTTGAACCAATGCACAAATGTAAGGTATTAAGTTTTAAATATATAGTTTAAAATATGTATTAAAATGTAAAATTCGAACTAATATAATATACACAATATTTACTATACAATTTCGTCTACCAGTTTATTAGCAACCTACTACACACACACACACACACACACACACACATACACACATATTTCTTTCATTTCAGGATGGTGACATACTGCATACTATTACATGAAATAAACTTATTGTAAAACAAAAAGTTTGTTCATCAAGTTGGTTAATTACTGAGATAAATATACTGAAATGCACGGTCAGCAAAACGTTAAAAAATACTACATACTAGTTTACGTGGAACATTTGGAATACATTTGAATTAATCACAGAAAGTGTAACTTTATGTTCTAATACACATTTTAAGCCATGTATTTTAAAATTTAGTATAGTACATTTTTGCATTCTTTTAACAACTTTTGTTTCATGTTCTTTGCAATGGACCTCCCTGATAATGGTCACAACAGTCGCCGAAATATATACGTGCAATAATGTTTTTCTAATATTAGTTCGTCTTCAACGTTTATATGCATTTATTGGTTTCGTTACCGTATCTAAGTAGCTTGCTAATATGTATGAAACGAAAAACATTATGCCTTCAGAAGGCTTCTTTGATTTACTTCGAGAAGAGATAAATTTCAAATTCTGATGGTAACTTTACAGTGGGAGGTCCAATACATTTTAGTTATATGTTTTACAATTCCCTTGAAGATCTACAATTCACGTGAGAAAAGCTTTCGTTTAATTACCAGCAACAAGAACACATAAGGTTAATTTTATTGTACATAGGCAAAAACACTTTTGATTGAATCCGTAATATCGAAAACGAAGACAACGTACAGCATACCTCGTTTAAAGTTATAAGAAGAACGCCGACTTTGAAATAAATCTTGACGTGCACAAAACGTTTTATTCTTCCCTGCGATTTTTATTTAGTAACTTTTTCGCTCCGATATGTATTTAGTGATTTCGCCCCCCACAGTCTGGCGGGAATGCGTGTAGATCTTCATGTACGGTAAATTTTAAAACTGTTCCAGCTCGACGAGCATCAGTGTCCTCACAAACTTCAGCCTATCTCATTAGTATCGGATTTTACAAAAATTCCTTCAGCGGTTCTTGAATTATAGAATGTGAAGAGATATAAAAGCAGACAGTCGGAATGTCGGACGGATTGATGCACACGGAGGCTTTAGTTAGGGCCACGCAGAGTTTCGAATGCACCTAAAATGAGCCGTAAGCAAACACATGACTAATGTAGGAATACGGCTGCTTTTAGACCGTTTTACGTTTTATCGCAGTAGCGAGAAGAGAGAGAGTGATCTCCGCAGTTACAGCATACCTTCATTTCTCTAGCCTTTCATTTTTAATCCATGTTGCATAATTTATATAACAAGACGAACCGAAGCAACATTCTGTTTCTGGGATCTCAATATGAAAAGAAAAGCAAAAAGGAAAAAAAAATCATTCACTGCTCAGAGTCGGAACACGAGGTCTTAAAATCTGAGATTTTGATAATGTTTACTTTTCATTTTGGGAACAGTTCCAAACAAATGATTTGGCGGACTCGTAAAAATGTCACAAACTCTATCCATAGACTGAACTATAAAAATAAAGCTTGACTTCATGAATAAATGAAATGAAATCATAAGGGGTTTTTATATTATTTATGACAGAAATTTCGCTTTCTAGTGTACATTTACAAATAAGCTTTGAAGTAATGGAAGTTGCAACTTGGTCTACAGTGCAATGGAGTTAATGTTTTTTGTTGGTTTAGGGATTTTAATTTTACTGGTATTTTATGCGAGTGAAGACTTTCTTATATTACTCTCAAACTGTTCAACAAAATTTCCTCTTTATCTATTGAAAGCTATTATACAGGGCACTGAAAGTACGGTTCATAATTTGGTAGCATGAATTGAATGGAGAATTAGCCGAACAAAATGCCTCTATTTGCGTAAAAAAATAGATAAAAATAAAGTATAAGGAGTAAAATGATTTTTACAACAGGCAAATTACGAAAGTGTCGAAGGCGCAAACCTAATCCTTTCTGCGTAGTAAAGGTTACTGTGAACAAAATGGAGTAACTGAAATATATGAATAATGGTTTGTCCTTATTTTCCTTGCAGGCCTCATCATACATTGCTATGAAGGTAAACGGTTGTCTGCGTTTTGATTTTCATTTGAGAAGTGTGAGAAGAGGGGCAGTTCGAGGGTTAGGTTTGAAGTCCTGACATTCGTGTGATAAACAGTGAAGGACAAGGTAGGAAATAATTATAAAATGACAAACTAACAAGAACCCATGCACGTTTCTTTGGAGTAATGCATCAAATAACAGTGAAGAGCAACCATAATACATCACAGTAAACTGTGGAGTTTCAAGTTTCACCTGCTGCTTTCAGAATGAACTGCTGAGATCATATTTAAAAGCTTAAGCAGTTCGTGGGAGACTGCATGGAATTTCTCAAGTTTGAAATTTCCCATTGAAATTCACAACGTTAACACAGAAAGTTCATACAACTTGAGAAGGACTACAGGCAGCTTGAGTGTCCAATGAAGTCACTATACAAAGTTAAAGCAGTTTCGGTCGAAACTCGAAACCAAGTAAGCAGAAATTAGGTCGCATGGTTAAACGATATAGCTGGTTCGATTCGTCTCGATGGAAAGGAGAGGTTTTGTAAAAGTCTCTTTGTTCCCAGCGAAACGTAATATGAGAGAACTCTTATACGGAGAAGAGGCGTATCCAAATTTAATTTAATAATGGGCCAGAACAAATTATTTTCCTATGGCAGACTTAATTACGGTTTTTACGGAATTTTAAATTTAAAGATATCTGAATGGCAAGCAGTGGTTACACTTCAGAAAATTCAATGTTTACTTGAATATAAATAGACTATATTCTCAGCTGCCAACCTAATAATCAAACCCACTAGTTCACAGCGTCAACATTGATACAGGAAAACTTCCTTCCTGTTGATTAATGCGGGTACAGATCAGAATATCTATTCGCACTGCAAAAAGTCACACAATCTTTTACTTTCTTAAATAATCGGGTTACTGAAAATCCATTAAAATATAAGTTATTAAGACTAACGATTGAAATACCTTAAAAACATTCACTGTATGTCTATTAAATACCGCATTTAATGAAAATGTTTTGATAGTTTAAGAAATTTAACCCGAAAAGCTGCCTCACTTTATTTACATTGGAATTCCGCGGGGTGTCCTGCAAACCAACAGTCACTGAGATTGTGGAGAGAGAGAGAGAGAGAGAGAGAGAAAACCAACAAGATGCAACAATCAGATGTTTGTTATCAACACTGTCTCAACATGTTTCGGGCATCATTATGCCCATCTTCAGGAGAACAAAGACCGTGTATTATTGCATGCGGTGTGCTGCGCTGGTTCTGCTGGATGTGGTTGGTAGCGGTTTTGGGGCGCTGCTTTGTAGGGTGCGAGCACGGTGGAGTCGAACAGTAACCTTCACAGTGCTCGCACCCTACAAGGCAGCGCCCCACAACCGTTACCAACCACATCCAGCAGAACCAGCGCAGCACACCGCATGCAGTAACACACGGTCTTTGTTCTCCTGAAGATGCGCATAATGATGTCCGAAACATGTTGAGACAGTGTTGAAAATAAACATCTGATTGTTGCATCTTGTTGGTTTTCTCTCTCTCTTCACAATTTGCTCACGATGCACGGTCACAGAAACCTAAAGTCACTGAGATGTTTGCGTTACATTTAGTTACTTGTTCAGAAACATACGGTTTTCTAGACACCGCCATTTGAGTGAGGATAAACGTATGGAGACGAAGGAGGAACTGTGGCGATGAGCGTGGAAGATACTTCAACATAGGCAACAGTTGTAACAAATTCAAGGTTACAATTCTTTGTCGACTTGTTTGATGTATCCACACGACTACTAAAGTTACACAGTTTTCAACTTTCCAAATTTTCACCTATAGTCCTTTATGTCCAGAAACTTTATATAATACCTCAGGCGGACTTTTGTAAAGGCGGTAATGAACCTTTGGGTTCATAAATTTCCGAATGACGTGAAATTATATAATACATAACACGTGTATTGTATAATTCCACATAACCCTGCTTAATGTAAGACTAGATCTCGTCCTTAATACATTTATTGCATTGTACTGTAGTTTTTTCCTATTTATGCTTCTGTATTCAGCCTGACGATGTATATACATAGCAGAAACTTGTAGCTGATCGTTGCTTATAGATAAAGTTGTGTTTGTACTGTGAGTTTACATTATTCTCTATTTACTTGTGTATTTAAACACAACGAGGTTGCTTTGTCTGGAAATATTTGTTATTTTAATTAGTTTCTTAATTGCAGTTGCAATTAACATAATTAAAGGGTAAATATAATACGATTTAGAACGGAACGACTCACGAAAACACCAGGCAGCACTGCAATAAAAACCTCCCTTTCAAGAACCACAGTGGTAGTTTTTAGGAGAGCCGCATTTTGTTACATGTCTTGTGGAAAGGGCAAGTGCGTTTTCTTGCTGATAACGCTTCTCTGTTCCCTCCGAAGCGCTGTTTACCATTCCACTCCAATCAGCAGAATGTCTCTTGAGAAGCCCGAGGCAGTCACCTACTATAGGAATTCGTGGCTTTTATAGAAACCGGGAGTTTTACGTTGACCTTTGAATGACCTTTGTCCTGAGTGAAATTAATCCAGTTCACGAGGGACCAACTTATTGTTCTAAGAAGCTTTTTAATATTATCCTACCACATATGCATATAAGTTTTGCAAGTGCCCCTTTTCCTCATTCTGTACTTGGCTTAACTGCGGTTTTCTGCGTCTTTGTATTATCTGTCTGAAACTTTCTCTCCCTGCTTCTGTGTCGCCGTTTTCAAACGTCTCACGTGTTCTTATTTTGGTGCTCTGTTATTCTTTTGTATTTCCGTGCTTCTTGTGACCTGTTCCGACCGATTCTTGTCTTTCTTTCTTCTGTACCTCAAACTCTCTTTTCTAAAATCCCACTTCATCTGCTGAAGCTTTTTATTTGCATCTGTTTGCCCTTCTTTCGCATTTTGTAATTTTCTTTCTTTTGTTGTCTCTTGGTGTGTAACGATGCTTCTATTCTCCTTTCATTTTACAAGTCCTTGTTTTCTAGCTACAATTCCATTCCACTTTCAGAGGAATTTCTCTCTCGATTTCTTGTGCCAGTCTCCATCTCCTTCATAGCATCTGCCACTCAACTTTCTTCGTTAATGGAAACCGCGAGGGAAGAGAAAAACATCATAAACTTCTGATATCCCATGTGAACAATAACTAAACAGACCTCTCAAGTCGTTTCGCGAGAAATTACAAGAAACTGTACCCAGTGTCGACTTCTTAATTTGACGTGAATTTCTATAGGCAAAAAAAAAAAAATCCAACTGAAAATATATAGTTGACATTTATGGGATGGCAAATAAGTGCAGGCAATGTGTTGCAGTTGTACTGTAACGTGTTTTTAGCATTTTAAATCACGAAAAGAAACAAAACTCAATCACAACAGCCAGTTAATGTACTGAGTTTAGAACACAAAAGACGTTAACAATTAGACAACGACATTTGTCATAACGGATATTTTGCGGCGTGTGTAGGCATGTACAGTACACAGTTAGACATGTTTAAGCATGCCACATGTGTGATGGAGGGAAGTAAGAAAAGCCATCTCCAAGTTTTAAAATTCTAAATCGAGTTATTTATGCATGTTTATATACAGTATATGCATGTCTGTGTGTGTGTATGTGTGTATGTATGTATGTTTGTATGTAGATATATGTATTATGTGTGTTTGCATGTATGTCTATATGTATGTGTGAGTATGTATGTATATGTGTGTGCATGTATGCATGCCTGTATGTGTGCGTGTGTGTATGTATGTATGTATGTGTGCATGTATGTACGTACGTATGTGCGTATGTATATATAAGTGTACGTACGTACATATGCATGTAAACGCATGTGTGTATGTATGTATATGTGTATATGCATGATGGATGGATGTAGCAAATTACTTGCTTTCTTCTCCGCGGAGATTGGAGGATAGATAATGTGTGCCAACTCCTGTAGGTGTAACACCGAGGAAGACCTACATTTAAAGAGACCGCGCGGCTACTTCGTGTGCAGAATTATCTATGAAAGTGAGAAAGACACCAATCGTAAAATAACTGCATATACATACAAATGTATACACCATACTATGACTTCTCTACATATTGGTGTCTCTCTCTCTCACATTGTTAGCCATTGCGAACTTAATGACTTAACATAAACGTGTCGATGAAGGTATCAATCAGTTTATAGGTTTATTTGTCGGAAAAGTATCAATAATTTTTTTTTCTGGAAAGCGACATATCCAAATAGCAGGACCTGCACCATTCAGTTTAATTACGTCTTCATCACTTGTACCTATAACATATCGTTTTTATAATTTTCCAAACACATCATTTACATTTTACAAAAATGCGTACGTTATTGACCAAGGTTATATATGCAAGACTAATACAGAGTATCAAAGCAGACTGAGGCTCATTAGCCATAGTAGCTAAAAGATTTTGGATCCGTAAGAACCGGTAATTCAGTCTAATCGTGCATAATGATAGTGAAAATTTCGATTACAACTTTAATGATTGTTATTAACGAATGAAGACTTTTTGTGTTAATTTAAAAAATCTTCCGTTGACTACCTGCAGTATGAATACAGAAGGCTACTAACCCTTACAATATTAAAATGAAGCTGTTGTACATAAGGATTCACACTGTATTTCCTATGGAAAACAGAATGTCATTGAGACTAGAACTGAACTTTTAAAACAATGAAGTGTTAATGTCAAAATTGCCCGGAATGTAAAAACAAGCTGTGTGGGAGAAATGCAGAGCTTTATCTTTTTGAATTTCGCGGTACATATAATAACCACTAGAATTTAAGGGTCAGTGTCCATCATAATAGCTATTAATTTAAAATATTGAATAGAAGAGCTACTAGAGAAAAAAGACGTGAACTGTAAAGAACGCAGTACAAACTGTACGTACTCCTAACCTGGACTACGCTTTTCCATTTTGGAATGTTAAAATTACTGGTAGACACTGCAGGCTAGAAAATGACCGGCTACCGCGAATGGAATGAATGGCCAGTATTATAATACGAACTGACGAGACTATGAAGGTAATATTAACTCAATCATTAGCCTATTTCTCTGGAAGCATGACTAGGCCTTAGTTTCTACATGCAGCTCTTCTAGGGAAACGGAGAGGAATATATTTGCCAATCTCGTCGTTGTGCGCGCGGAAAAGTACACTATATATTGTCTGGAGTGGAATTTCAGATGGGTGGCAATGGGAACATTTGGCTAGGAAATTTAATTTAGTCTCGCGTGCGGAAGTGTGTCACTATTTATGCAATTTCTTGAAGAAAAGTTCTCATTATGCACAGGTCCATGCGAGATAAAAGCGATAAAATGTACAGTTTTCGTTCATCTGTAGGAGCGTTCGCAAAATTGCGAAAAGCGACTATTAGCTTTGTCATGTCCCTCTGACCGTCTGTCTTTCTGCCTGCCTCTCTGTCTCTTAGTCTGTCCATCCGTCTGTCTCTCTGTCTGTCCTTCCGTTTGTCCGCCCGTTCGCATTGAACAACTCTGCTCCCACCGGACTGATTTTTACGAAATTTCCTACTTCCTCTCAATAAAATTCTAGTTGATTCAAATCTGACAAGAATAACGGGTACTATCCATGAGAACCTACCTATATTTGTGATAACATCTCGCTGAATTCTTCTGAGAATGAGAAATATTTCACTACAAAATATGTAGAGAAAATCACAAAACACATTTTCTGTTCAATAACTTATTCCCGTGCATCATGCCTTTTGAGAGATAATGTGGGAAACGTTTGTAAAGCCGGAGATTCCACGTATGACAAATCGGAGCATCCTTTTACATGCTGGATTAATAACGCTACAAAGACACACTCAGAATATGTAATATTTATTGCTTTTTTACGGCAAAAATGGCTAGGTGACCTCGCCTCAATGTTGCTTTATACACACATTGCCTATCTTGTTCATAATTACAATACAACCGGCGTCATGGGCTTCAGTTGTTATTAACAGATTTAAAGCCCAGCTGTTTCTTTACTTACCATCAGGTTAACGCTCAACAAAACAGAAAGTGTAGGTATAACGAAACACTGATTTGCGTTCATACAACCGTTGTTGTGATGTGCCCAGTAAAGAAATAGACTGCATTTATTTCGAAAAAAAAAGAACGAATATATTTAGAAGTTTTGCAAACGTTTCAATATAATCGCACCAAATCCACACAGCACTGAGATCGTTTACACAGATCTTCGAAAGTGCGCTGGAAGTCCTGCAGTTCAATCTCTTTCAGTTGCTCGGTCACACCAAGTTGGATGTCGGTGATGTCGCTGAAACGCCTTCCTTTTAGGACCCGTTCACCTTCGGAAAGAGGAAAAATTTGCCGGCAACAAATCTGGCAAGAAGGTGGGATGGTGGATCATACAGATCGACTTGGAAGCTAGAAATGGCTTCACATTCAACGGCCAAGTAAGCGGGCACCTTGTCATGCAAAAGCAGCCCTCTATTGTTTCGGAACTGCTCTTTTCTGACATGGTACATGTCAACGTAAAGACGTTTCAACACTACAAAATAATGATGACTCTTCACAGTGGTGCCTACAGGAACAAACTCGAGGTGGATAATACCGGTAGTTTCGAAATAACGATCAGCATTGTCTCGACGCGTGATTTTTTGCGATCTGTCTTCTGTCGAAGAAAATTGATTCCACGCCATTGTTGTTTCGTTTCAGAATTGAATTTAAAAAACCACCTTTCTCAAACAGTTACAATTCTTTGCAAAACGTCAAGATCTTCGCCAACAATTTCGATGAAATTGCAACAACATTCACCCTTTCCGTTCAGCTGTTAAGGGGAGCGGAACAAACTTTGAAAAAATGTTCCTTTTCTGAAAAACTCTTTCCAAAATTTGTCTGGACGTTTCCTGTCGGCTCCAAGACGTTCAGCGAATAGTCTGGTGGTTATTTTCCTGTCATACACCCAAATGGCTCGAGTTTTCTCCAAGTATTCATTGTACTGACCGGAAACTGATCAGCTTGGACAAGGAACATCTTCAGAAATTCCCTGTCTCCTTAAACACGCGCGAAATATCGCAAGACGTGCAAGATTCAGACTCTCATCATCGTACATATGTTTTAAGACTTAGTACGCTTCCATGGAAATCTTCCCCTATTTAAAATAAAATTTAATCGTGGAACTTTGCTCAATGTCGATTTTTTTACTTATGAAACAAACCCTCGCTTACTTCGACGGCTATAAATTCGTACAATTACATCCCACTAGCAAGCTGTCAGCAATATCTGTTTGACAAATGCCTGTTGCTGTAAGTACAGTCTTGAACTCCTGATGATGGACGGAATGGCTGTCCGAAACATGTAGAGTGTCATTCCAAAATAAAATAAATGTGATACATTGGTACATCCAGTTGGCTTTACTACAGAAAGAACGTGTACTTATTGAGACGAGCACACCCTAGCGGTCAAAACCATGCACTATTTTTCTAACTTGTTTGCAGGGCGCTCAGAAAAAAGAATAGTGTGTTATTGACTGAGCACATTGAGTATTTCAAATTTTGAATGTGTGTTGGTAGTCTCAGGCGTCCAGCGTGCAATGCGCATACGCCACATTGTCATTTGTGGCCTGTCCAGACTTACAATATTTTTTACATTATCTCATAAAGGGCAGGATTTTCGAAAAAAGTACTTAGTACTTACTGACTTATAAAATCTTTGTTTTCTTTTTCTTTAGAAATTTGTGTGAAAAAATCATCATTCTAAGAAGAACTGCGCGTTATGTGGTCATAAATGTATATTGGCTTTCATGTAAAGTACCCATTATTCAAGTCAAATTTAAATAAATCTTGAATCTTCTGGACAGATTTTCGAAAAAAAAAAACCTCGAAATATCAGTGTTATGAAAATCCTTCCACTGGGAGACTAATTCTTCCATGCGTTTAGACGCACGGCCAGACATAAAGAAAAGACAGACAGACAGATTCGATGAAGCTAATGTTGCTTTTCGCAATTTTGGGAACGCGCCTAAAACTTCTACATGATACTTACACTGCTTACGTGTGTGCTATGGATATCAAAACAAAAGCGACCTTTGCCTTATACATTACTAATAAATTCATTTTGTATAACCCAGATGGAGAGTGTTCATTGCGCAGTACGCACGAGTCATTACATAAAACGTTAGTTTGTTCTCCAGAGGGACAGAGAGCGTCAAGAACACTCACGCGTCGCGACTACAAGCTATTCGGAAAAGTGAACAGGAACAGTTCGTATTACACTCCCCATGTTTTGTACTTTATAACATTACGTATATCAGGTTGTAGGCTAGATGGTCGTAAGTGAGATAATGTGTGATTAATTAAATCTAAAGTAATTGGACGGTAGCGGTTATGGTTAAAAACATACGCTATCCACACACTTGTCCGTAAGGTCTGAGAAAAACCACAGAAAAATCCACCAAGTTTAAAGATGTGGTGCTAGCTAAGATTCATTCTTGGCTTCATTTGAATATAAATCTATACTGTAACAGCTAGGCCAACCTGCACTGTCAAATTCTTCAATTGCTCCCTTGGTTGCAAATTTTTAGTGTCATCTGTCTGAGGTTACTGGCTCTATTAAGTACATTGTTTGAAGTATATCAAAGCACATGTAGACCTATATGGATTTCTTTATACAGGACACGTATCTAATATACAAAATACTTCACAATAACACGTGATAGTATGGTCATATCTCTCTGCCCCTTTGTTCAATTTTACTTAAAGGAATAGCAATAGTACAGACAGCTGTCCTATATGTAACAGGTTTTCGGGAACTGAAATTTTGGTTAGTTATTCATCAAATATATTAAACGCAAAACTGTCTTTTAATCGAAGTCTGAGTACCAAATTTCTAAAAGTCCACTCTCACGGAATGTGAAGGAAAGCTAAATAGCATCAGTCCATTAATCAGTATTTTTACAAAGCAAAAAGAAAGAACGCCTTTTATAAGGACCAAGGCCGTCCATCCGTCCGTTTATCCCTTTTTCTGTCAGTATCAAAAATAAGTATTTTGTGTGACTTTCATGAAATTCCTTATAGGAATTCTTTACAAACAGCGGTGAAGCAAGCCTGAGTTCCATAAACTTGTCGCCCGCCACATATCGGCTAAGTCAAAAGTCACACCTTACTTAAAATTATTAATAAATTTCGAGCTTTTTTCCGTCTTCTTCGTTTTGAGAGGGGTAAGATTGGGTACAAGAGACCAGCGTATAATGTTGTTGAGAAATTTTGAGTTTCGTTAAAATCGGCGCACATAAGGTCGTACTCTTCTTACGGGCACGCAAAAAATACTTTTACTTGTGTACCGTGAATTAGTACGACTTTCTGAAAGCAAAGAAAGCTTAGGCAAAATCTGTACCCCATGTCATGGAGCACAAAAATTTCAATCGTATTTTTGACGCAGAATTCGCTTACACTGCTGTAAATCAGCGTCTTCCGTATAAAGTAAATTGAAATAAATTTTTTCCAGCTTCTATCAAAAATAAAGGGGACCACACAGCAACAGATAAACAAACACATAAAACAAGACAACACAAATAAATTTGCTCTGTCCTCCTCCTCCTCCTCCTCCTCCTCCTCCTCCGTACTCTTCTTCAACTTGTTTTGTGTGTGTACATTGAAACTCTCAGGAATCAGAAATGTCTGCAGTCTGTTGTGGCATATTCAAATAGGATGGCTCATCATTCTTCAGACATTTCTACAACAGCTGTTACCGCTTCATCAGCTCTCTTCAGGTCTATGTTACCGTCTTGCAAGACCTGGTTCTACTCCGACACTTCTCAGACGGTATTATATCAATCCTCGATCAAATAAAAATTCCTAAGACGTAATTTTTCTTTATACCCCAATATTTTCGTTTCTCCCTTTTTGTCCCTTGCTTATTCATGCTTCATTTCTTCAGCATGTTGCACAATAGCTTCAAAATTCTTCTACGCAGCTGAAATGGTAGGAAATTTGATTCTAACCATCGCTAAAAATACTCAAGTCTAGACTCAGGTCTAGACCACTTTTTTAAATTAAACCTCCGGAACTTTCGGGCACACCTGCAATATTTTTTTTAATAACGCGTGACAAGAGGACAAAGGTCATTAGATAATGCTGCAAATATGTCGATTCCTGAAACTGTGTTATCGTATCACTAACCGATAATTCTAATATATGATTAGAAATGTACCACTTTATGAAGGACGGAAAGATTCTCCTTTGGTAGTTTAATGTTTTGTTGACCGTGCATCCTGATAAACCCTTACAAAATGAAACAACAAGATGCACTATTCACTTTCAATTTATTTCAGTAATTAGCCTCTACATGTTTCGAGCAGACTTACTGCTCATCATCAGTAGGTACTACTCTGTATATACAGCAATTTGTATATTCATGCGTTTATGTTGACTGGCTGTTGGCAGGATCGATCCTGCCAACAGCCAGTCAACATAAATGCAGGACACATACCAACTGCTGTATATACAGAGTAATACCTCCTGATGACGAGCAGTAAGCCTGCTCGAAACATGTAGAGGTTACTCAATTATTGCACCAACTACTGCACATATATAAATTTTATATATGTGCAGTGGTTGGTGTAATTATTGAGTAACTCGACAACATGCACGGTGTAACAATGAAAATATGTAGATGTTAAATACATAAATAAATTGAAAGTAAATAATGCATCCTGTTGGTTCATACTGTATTTTGTAGTTTATTTCCACTGTTACTGCCCAACATCACGCATGTAAAACGAAAAAAAAAATCCTTGATTTATTCTCCCTCAACCTTAAAATGAAGAAGTCGGGCAATGAATAACAACTCTTTGAATGTGACACAAGGCCTTAGCTGTAAATCAAAATGCATCGTCCTGAAGAACAAGGAAATAAATTTCACAGTTCATCAATTTTTAGTGTGAAAGCACAAAATCACGCTTTATATTTTCCGGTGGAATGGTAACGGAGGTCAGTCATTCATTTGCATGTGAATTTGTTGGTTTAGCCAAATGAGTCAGTCGAGATGGGGAAGTTAATTTATTTCAGCAGACATATGTCAACGTTCTGAAAATATCATGGCGCATACTGTCACAAAGTTCACACAGTAAAGGTAATATGACTTCCACGACAAAATGAGTTGAGTTTACCGAGTAGGTTGGTAAACTATAAATTTATATTCTTGCATTTTAGTTAAATTGTTGCCTGAATTCTCAGTCGAAAGCTGTCCAGTTGTGGTCGACCTAAAAGAGGCAGCCAAGTCGACACAATGAACAGTGCTTAGCACCTTTCACCTACCTTGACTGAGGTGTTCAAAGACTTTCGTCAGTTGTAAAGCAAACACCACAGCGCACGGCCCGCGAATTCCGCAGCCACGAAGGCCTTCAGGCAAACTGACTTCGCCCGTGGTCTCCCAGAGGCCTTCCCTCTATTTGAAATAGCCTCCCTCTGGGTTCAAACACAGACCTCCATTCTACAAAAATTCGTCTGTCCACAAAAGACCATATGTCCATTTGTAGCAAAAGTCTTGCGATGAGCACGTAAAGTCCGTACGGAAAGACGAAACTTTAACAAGCAGAAGTAGAGACCGCATTATAGTGTTAAGATTCCGTCACAGCCTAAAAATACATTTCGTATGCAGGAATGGCCGGTCGGACCTATCGACATCCACTTGCTTTCCGCGTAATTCTCCGCTCTTAGTCACCTTTATGGTTGGTTTGTTAGTTGGTTGGTTGGTTGGTTGTTTGGTTGGTTCTTTGATTGTTTGGTTGTTTGGTCGTTATGTGGACCGCAAGATTGTCAGAAAGTTCTAAATATTATTCCTGCTGACTATTCATATAAATCCAATAAATTTGACACTATATAATCTCTCCAGATAAATGTGTCTTTAATTAAGCGGAATTAAACGGAACTAACATATGGCGCCGCTGTAAGGCAAGATACGTTGCAGACACGCCAAGATAGCCGCATCTTGGACCTAGTTTGGAAGGCTTACATTATACAGAACACTGGCAGCCAGAATCTCAGTATTTTGGTACAAACGGACTTGTAATATGTCCAGTGTCAGCTCTGGCGTCTCTTGTGGAGCATGCAGCCTGACAACCTCAGCACCTCTCTTCATGAGTGTATCGCACAAGTGTGCAGGAAATTTCACTTCAAGTACTTACATTACAAGTACATTTACTCGTTACATATTACAGTCTGCATTTCTTCCTATGTAACCTGCATTCACTTTACTGACTTGTACCATTTTTGCCCTGTATTTTATTGACCAGGCCACGTGGGACCAGGAATGGAGGGCGTTGTGTGTTCAAATAATACGCTCACCCCACTCCCAGTATATATGCAAGTCCAAACGCGTTCATCATTCCCACATTTTCCAGCCCATGAACCACTTCCCCTCCTACCCATAAAGCGAGTTCACCGCGGGGCCACCAGGCCCCTGCTGGGAGGGAAGCTGGGCTTGACAGTATGGACCGGCCACTCAGCGCCTGGTTTCGTATTGTTCCTAACGCCCAGATGGAACCTGACATGGAAACATAGGAATTATTTAAAATAGGTGGCAGAAAAATCTGCTACTGTTTCACTGTCGGATTGGCGATGCAGCATATGGTCATCGGACCGAGAGGAGCACGGAGTGACAAAGGGAACAAATTATTTAACGACGTTATTTCAAGTGCAGAAAATGTACAGTTCCGAATGTATAGGAGTATACACGCACGGAACACAAAAATTTTGACAAATTGTGCAATAATTTTTGACCGATACACAAGTCAATTATACAGAGAAGTGACACACAAAAGCCTAAATAAATTTCACGAAAAATTTAAGAGCACAGTCAGTGTTAAGTACTTTATATACTGCAGCACAAAAACAACACATTTTTTAGATAAAACTTTCATAGAACAGGGAGTCCGCGAAATATCTGTAAGGGGTTCACAATTTGAGAGAGGAAGAAATTTCTTTCCTCTCCTTTCATTTGGACGCTTTTTAATCTTGGCTTTAGTACCAGCTATGCAAGAAACTTATTACCTTTAATGAAATTATACACCCAAATAATAAAGGTTACAGCAGTTAAGTACGCTTGTTTTGCTAAATACTCCAAATTCAAATGCTACATGCAGTGAGTTGTGTGTGAAGGCTTCGAGAATTGGAATAATTTTAGGCAGGAGATCCCCATTATTAACGATAATTTTTAAGGAACCCAAAGCACCAGAAATGTTGAGAAACTCCGGTCCAGGTCCTGCTTTACAAAACAAAGATTCTTGCAGGTATGTTATACGTGTATGACCTAATTAAGGTTGTTGTTTTGTGAGGGAGTGCAACATAGCCTTTCGGTTTACAAGAAGGCAGATTGCAAGAATTTAAAATAAGTAGCTGAAGGAAATGTTTAAATGCAAGGGATATTAATCGAGTGAGCAACTTATGATCATTAACATCATAATTTAGGTGTTTCAAGGAATTTTTCATAAAAACTAAGAGAGACCGATAGCCCGGGTAGACATCTTGGATGGAGAAAAAGAAACGCATAATAAATTCTAAAGTGAACACATGGTGAATTACGAAGTAAATGGCAGAATAACCTGCATATGCGTCTTAAAATTCGGGCTTAAAAGAGGGGCTTTGATGTAACTATCTTTGCATCGTGACCAAAGATTGTTCTTGGCACTGTATTACCAATACGTGTACTGGAACTTTGTTTTCTGGTAAAAGATGATCAGCTAAATTTGTTTTACGTGTGCTTTTTATTTCGACACCAAAGAGTAAAAAGCAGGAATATGTGTGAGTGGGGTTCAGTGCATTTTAATGAAAATGTTTGAAATTTTTTACTTGCTCTTAAAACTACTGTGTTTTGGATCGGTAAACCTTTTTAATTACAAGAACTAATTAAGTATCCTCTTGGAAAATCCCGTGGTTTTCTGTCACTAGAGCATGGGGCGTACGTAGATTGCGGATGGACGAACGGCGTCCAATATGGATGGCACCTGCGAATATACTGAACAATCATCCGAGAAAAGCCGACAAGGGCTGGTCCTCCAGCTTGGGGGGGGGGGGCAAGGTACTAACAGATCCTCACTGTAAAAAGAGACTGTGTCACGAAATACTCACAAGTGTCTTGGAATCGTTAATAGCCATGACAACTGTCATAGATAAGTAGGACACACTACACTTCCATTTTGAAAACTCGAGGTGTCAACCCTCTGGACGTTGTGCATAGATATTTTGAAAATAGGGAGAAAAACAAACATATATACGCCACACATCTATTTGAGCGCTCTGTTTGATTTGCCTGTGAAAAGACGAAATGTAGTTTGTCTCTCATTATTACTCAAAATCAGAACAAATTATTGGTAGTGTTACGTGATTGGCAATATATGCATTTGGATAACTAAGGATGCAACTGCAACCACGAAAGTTTGAACTGCATAATCATAAGACGTAATTAATCTTCACAAAATAATTCGTCAAATGATATTTGTTTCACTTCTACTACTCCATGTAATAAAATGTCTATTTTTATTAGCTTTTCCAGACAAGAACACTAGTCTACATGGACGTGCTCATCAGAAATCCACGTACGAAGAATGAGGAAAATAGGACAATATTAGATGCCTAAACAATAGTAATAAAAATGAAATTATGATTATCAATAACACAGACGCAATATTGACTAAAGGAAAAATAACGTTACTAAATAACAGCTATAAAAGAAATGAAAACACACACCCTAATAAGGAAAAAATAATAAAAATAACGCTATAATAGAAAATATCGTTCATATATTACCATTAGTGATGTATAGAATAAAGAATAATATTAATAAAATTAATGTAAATTGAGTTCTGTATTAAAAGTGTTTGGTCAAAATCCAGGTGGCCATTGACAGAACCAACACACTACAATCGCCAATAAAAAAAGATGACTAAGCAAGACACATATGCAACAAACACTGATGTTTATCTCAGTATTTAACCAACTTGATGCACAAAATTTGTTTCACAATAAGTTTTATTTCATGCCTCTATATGTTTCCTGCACATGTGCTCCCTCTCTCAACCCGTGCACGAGACGGCCACCTATAGGTGTGATGATACCAGAGGCTGTGTAATGCAATTTTGACCTCCTGATGATGAGCACATGTGCTCGAAACATGTAGAGGCATGAAACAACACTTATTGTGAAACAAATTTTGTGTATCAAGTCAGTTAAATACTGAGATAAATATACTGAGGTGCACGGTCAGCAAAACGTCAAAACACTGATGTATTTACTTACATAATTCATTAAGGCTCCTTCCACAGAGACCGTCAACGCGACCAGCTGGCCGCATGCAAAACGCCAGACTGTGCTAGGCGGCCCGCGACCACATTTGTAAATTATATACATGTACATATAGAAATGTGTTGAAAAGTCCTTAGCCCGACCAGGAAGGAAACAAGGTAATGTTTCGGTCAGAATGGCGTGAATTTCCTTCGGCGCCTTGTCTTGTAGGAAAAGAAACTTGATGACAGCTCGCATCTCGATTTTGTTGAAATCGTGCACGTCCCTGACATGCTTCCGAGCTTGTTTCCTTCCAGGTCGGGCTAAGGACTTATCAGCACCCCGGTATCCTATAAAATTACACTACAATTTAGGAAGTTAGATAACTGACTCATCGTGCATCTTGCACGTGCGGCCCGCAAGTTAGTCCACAATAAAGTGTTGTGACCTTTTGCTAAAAGAAGTTTGGCGTCTCTGTCTTAAGACATAAAACTAAAAATAACATCAAATCTCAGTGCGATAGTCTATTTATGAAAAAAAAACAGAATGTCTTCAAGCAGAATTTGTCGCGGTGGCACACTTGGCGAAAAGGTCGTTTGTATAGGTGGAGTTAAAGACAACACATGAAGACCTTGAAATTTCCAGGTGGAAACTCGATGACCTGTAACGTCCACTGAAGATGGACAAGGTGTAAAGACAACCAATAACAAAAATTGCGCCCATTTCATCTCTTATCCTATCAAAAATGCGTAAACTAAGAATCGGAAGTGGATTAGCTGAAATGTAGCCCTTATTGCCTGGGGAAAAGTTACAACAGATATAATGATGAGGTCGGTCTTGACTGTATTTGTTAAAGGTACGTCACACACGGTTGCTTAACTTGGGTATTCACTTTTATTCTGAATATCACAATTTCCACTGCGATTTGCTACTGGTTGGGTCAAAATTTTCGTTATCAGTTAACAGGCAGCAAGTCGTTGTTACGTAAAAATAACTTTTATGGCGAAGTTGAATGTGTCCCTACAGCTTCAGCACTCCGTGTACATTCATCAAACGTTCTTTCAAAACGCAAGCTAAATTTTAAATGCAAACCTACATACATCACTGCCTGGAGCGGTTTTGTGCTGCTTATTTAACGTAGGTCTAACGGTAATTAGAATTCTATGCGGTTATTTTCCTACTGCTTTGATTAGAATATGTGCAAATAATGTGCCCCGTATTAATCTGTGGATTAATTGGGTGATGAAGACATTTTATCGCTAGGTGCTCCAATTAATTAATTAATACATTAATACTTAATGCGCGTAAATACTGAAAGTAGAATAAATCAAATTTTTACAATTAGAACAAACAGGGACCGACGGACATACATCTGGATTTAGAAGCTCTTTAGCAATAAAAATTAATAATTTTACAAACTTGCGAAAAATAGTAGTAGAGTACTCTTAAAACTGAACAAATAATCGTACCTGAATTCTGTATTCTGAAGTTAATAAATGTATCCCCTCTACCTGTTAAATGGTTGATCGAATGCAGAAAATATCTAATGTATACAAGTACTTAATGGAAAAAAAAAACTGAAGGAAGTGGACTAGTTTCAAAATCTAAGCGTAGATGAGAAAATTGTGTTAAAGTATAGCCTGCTGAAACCAAGTGAATTGGCGTGGACTAGGATCTTTTTCTTCAAAATGCCGATCAGTTACTGACTATTGCGAAAGAAATTATACTCCTTGAATTTCCACAAATGGAACCGGAATCGTCGTGCCCGCCAATGACATTATCAAATTCACGTGAAAGATTCCGTGCATGCATTTCGTCAATTACGACTTTATCGATAAGGTTAGGAAAATAACTGAAATTTTCATTGTCCTATAAGCAGTGATACTCTTCTAGTGAGAATCTTGAGCCAGTACGACCCTGAAATGTGCTAGCGCAGCGAAAAGACACAGAAAAAGTTCGACCCAAAAAAGGAAATTGTTAAAGAGGATAGCACAGTATAGAGTCAATTGTAGCAAAAATAAAACGCAGCTCCAGTGCCAAAAAAAAGGATATTTTCTACTCGCGAAAAAGATTGCGAAAAAGACGGATAAGAGAAAGAAAAATAGCCTGTATAAAGGAAGAAAATAAGTCACAGATCGAGTACAAACATAAAGGTCAAAAGCGAAAGATGTGTACTCTCTTCTGGTCTAGAAGTTTGGGAAGGAACATGTTTTATGTACCACGGCTGTAGGAGGAAGCCACTTTAAGAGTCATTACCGTAAAGTGACCTTTCTGACAAGTCTTCTTTCTCAAATGTTTCCCTGGACTGACAGTGCACTATTGGTTGCTGTATGTTATACATCGAAATGCTTGTCTGTCCGTGTATATGTATTGAACAGAGCAGTACAGGTTAATATTCTGATAAATAATGCAGTTATTTGCGAAGGTAAAAATGTTGGGAAATCCACTGACAGCGTAACACAGTTTGAAGTAACACTTTTTAAAGCGCCATTTGAAAATATTTAAAAACCTGTCCTGTCCAAACGAATTGTTAAGAGTAAAAGGCATGTTTGTTCAAGTAAAATATATTTTAAAAAATCAGAAAAATTTCAATTAATTAATTTAGTAAAGGTAATGATTAAATTGTTAAAATATTATATTTAACTAATGGATCAACCATTTCAAGCAGATTGCCATTGTTGTTTGTCTCTGAAAATTACTTTAAGAAAGACACAATTAGTTTCTACTAATTGTAACTGAAATACGTGTGAAAGAATTATTATTAGAAAACAATACTAGAATATGAAAAATTAGGGACTGTCGCGTCGTATGGCACCGTATCTTTCTCACTCTTCCGACAGAAAAATATTCAAATTTTTCACTGTACGATGTTTTCATGCAGTAGGCAAGAAGACCTTTGCAACTTAAATGTTGCTTACAAGTTCAATTCTGGGTGCGAAATTCACCATCCACTCAAAAAAGTCTTCCTCCATTCTGGTGAGGAAGCAGAAGTCATGGTTGTTCAAAAACTCGCTGGGACCGAAGTCCGGCGGACTTCCGGTCTCATAAATGGCCTAAGATTTCTGGTAGTTTCGCATCTGACAGTGACCACAGTCAGGTTTACAATTCCTGAATGCTGAATTTTGCGTTCATAAAGTAAAATTCAAGATTTCAAGCAACACATTGGTAAAGGATTTCAAATGCCATATTGTACACAATCAAAGCATATAAATTCTACGGAAAGAATACACTTCGGTAATCTTTGTCAGCACTTGATTGTTAAAAAGCAATTACAGAAAAGTAGACCGAATGAAGGAAACTGTTGCAGTGAAGTGCATCATGCCTCTCCTAGAGGTGTATAAATTTCGCCGCGTTCTACTTTCGCAAAACCGAGCTACTTGATCCAATCCTGAGTTACCTAAAACCATTCCATACTTTCACAACCTATTTCTTCGCACACCCCATTTTCCACTTTTTAAAATTAAGCATTTCACGTAGTCCTAATATCTTCAGTGTTCGACTGAACCACTATTCATTATATTTATACCGTTCATTTGCTGTGAGCCTAATGAGGCTGGGATAGTTTAGTCCGTATAGTGAGTAGGCTACAGGCTAGAAAATCCCGAGTTTGAATCCCGACTGGGGAGAAAGACTTTTCTTTAGGAGGACCAGACCGGTCCCAGGGTCCACCCAAACTCCTATTCATTGGTTATCGGGCTCGTTATACCTGAGAGTAGGGTGGCAAAGCCGCGAGACTTACCACTCACCACAATTCAGTACCGAGGTTAAGAATGTGTGGCACTATACATTCTCTCCCCTTAAATAAATTCATGGTATCTACACGGAAAGCTTAAATTTATGTTTTAACCTAATGATGTTAACCTGTCCAGGAGTTCTGGCAGACATAAATACGTACTAGATAAACACTCAAGACAAACTAAGAATTAAAAAAAATCAGTATTTTATCATCTAAAGTATTTTACAAATCTACACTTTTTTTAGGTCAATGTAATTCATAATTTTGCTCGTTCCTTCCTGCTGGAGGTGCTCACTTGTGTCAAAGTTCTTAGAATGGCTCCTGACCGTTTATATGGACTCGCGTGTTAGCAGCTTTTTGTCACATTTAGATTAGTCCAGTCTGTTTCAGGTTGTGAGCTTAACTTGGATTTGTAATGCGAGAAATGTATCTCTACATATTATTATCACTTCAGTGCCCCATGTGCTGTACCAAGGGAAATCTGTGGTACAGCCATAAAACCACTGAAATCTTGATGACGTATGGCACAGGATAACCGAGGAATTCTGAGGAATTTTGTTTTCCAGGCGAATGAAAGATATATAAAACAGGGCGCATATTTGGAATTTCACAACCATCGGGGACCCACAGCGGTGATTCGAAGGACCCCTGAGCTATGAAAACTGCAAAATGAGATGCAATTTTTTTGTACATATTTCTTTGCTGGAATTCCACAGATAGTAACCTAAGCTTGGCGATTTAAACTTAAGTTTAACACAAGAGTTATGCTGAAAGGCGGAGAGGTGTCTACGCCTTTCTGCTACCAACTGTTACGGCCCTCAGTTTAATGCTGTGAAGTATGAACCGTTGTCCCTTTGTTGTGCCTTATCTTTAATGCAGTATTCACAGATATATTCAGTGCTTTAGCTTTAGAAAACACCCAAGGAAATCAACAAAGATCTAAAAGGCTTATGTGGTTACATAACCTTACTGTCAGCAAGCTAAGTAAATATTTATGGGACCCAGAATTTGATTATTATGACAACAAAAGCCAGACTTCTGTTCATATCAATACCAGGCTCTCACTGTATTTTCCTTTCCTCTAAAATAAATATTGTTACCCTACTTCTACCTACGCACATGACTCACAAGCAGCCATTTCCCTATTTTTCTTGACCAGACTGTTTATGTGTTTACCACTTCTCAATACGTGCTACATATCCCGTCCATCCCTTCTTCGATTGCTTCACCCTAGTTCCTGCTACGTGAAGGACACACTATCGGATCATTGTCACTTTCCCACCCACCGGCTACCGCCTCTACTTAGGTCCGAATCGTCTCAGGGTTTCCAAACAATCTGAAACTTTGCTTGTACTTTAGAGTAAGATATTTCTTTTTAGTTGTTTATAAACAAATAAAATATTTAAGCGCTTAGGAAATGTAGGCAAACAAAAAACACGAAGTTGAATTTGTTCCTTTAATGGGGCTTTCTTAACTGTGTAAGTTTTGTTCCGAAAGCACAGAAAATTACTTATGTGCTGTGAATGACGTCAAAGAAACAACTGTAGTTATATCAGCGGTGTAGAACAACTCCGCGAAGAAATTTGAAACTCTGAGGTATAAATGAACTCTCCTGCAAATTGCGGTGAAAATATTACGAAGGGACAGAGTAATTAATCATATGTGTACCTCCCCACTATCCCAATTCACGCAGACTCAGAAAGGCTTCTACAGTAACCCCTTGATTTACTTAAAGACGTGGTGACTAAATACCTTTCAAAATAAGGTTGACAGAGGCCTGTTCTTAATCATGAAATGAAAGTTACGAAGAAAATTAAATTCTGTACCAAAATGCTGCTGCAAGGCGTAGGGCACAGTGCTACTGCAGCTCCACGCATTCTTAATTCGACATTCGAAGAAAGCGGGGTGTTAGCTTCATGTGCCATACGCTTTGATGATGACACGTATTTCACTATGCAGAAGTTACATCCCTGGACACGGCTGCTAAGACGTAAGTCCCTGCCCCTGATAAGAGCTCACTCTATGTTTTGTAGTAGATATTACTTATTGAACCGTCTCGATTATCAAAACATTTACAAAACCGCTTGCGGATAATTCATATGACGTCACAAATATTGTGAAATCGGATTCACGTTCATCGACAGGACTTCGGTAGCTTCACTGGAAGTAAGCACCACTTCAGCAGCCCCTTCATCGCAAGAACATTGACGAAATATGTAAATACCTGTAGCATTATCCTAAAGTGAAAATGTTAATGGAAAAAAAGTATTGACTTTTTTTCTGAAATGTTAGTAAGACCACGGATATGAGTGTACAGTCGTTTCTAAAATGTTAGTAGGTTTACAGATAGGTAGTGCAATCATTTATAGAATGTTTGTAGGTCAACAGGTATGTAGTTACAGTCATTCATAAAATGTTTGTTGGTCCACAGATTTCTAGATGTTTTCTCACCCAGTGGCTCCCAAAGTGTGCTGCGGATAACAACGAATCCGCGACCATTTCCTAGGAAATCCGTAGATACACATCTGTAATGGCTCCTTTGAAGTTTACTTATTTCTTTAATTAAAGAAACAATGTTTTGTTAAAAACAATCGCGGAACTTCTTAAATTGTCTGTGTGTTTATTTCGTATAATTATTAAAACATCTAAATACGAAACTTCCTGTATCCACGAAACGAGCGACAGTCATTATAATTAATGTCAAATTATCATCATCATCATCACCATAAACATCAAGGATTGGACCCTTTGATCCGTTCCGTCTCCAAAGTTACAACTGCTCTCTCCAACGTTTCTTCGGTCTTCCAATTGTTCTCCTTCCTTGTGGTCTGTAGTAGTATGATTTCAAAGGGATTCGGTCTTGTGGCATCCTTTGAAAGTCTTGAAACCAGTTCCGTCTGTATTCATCTATCTTGTCTAGTATGCCTGTAATCTATAGTTCGTGGCGTATGTAGTCTTTTGTCTTGTGGTCATAAAGGGTGTAGCCTGCCAGAGGTCTCAATAACTTCATTTCTGCCTCTTCAATTCTTCGTCTTTGTGAGGCTGTTAGAGTTCAATTTTCTGACCCATATAAAAATGTAGGTAAGACTAAAGTGTTGTATATTTTCAAAATAGTTTCCGTTCTCACTTTCCCGAAAATAGTTCTCTCAATAGTACCTTTTAATTGCAAAAATCTTGCCAATTTAGATTCTACACCATTGGAAAATTGTTAAAATATACTGCAACCTAAATAAGTAAATTGGCTAACTTGTTCTAGTGTTTCATTGTTTATAATAATTTTTGTAATAATTTTTCTTGTTCTTTTCTGTTTTTTTCAAATCATGCATTGCATTGTTACTTATGCTACTGGTAGGTATTACTACGTGTCTATTTAAAATCAGGTCTGAGATAAATATTTAGTTTTGGAAACCTATCATACGGGCACTCCGTATGTATGTGAGCAAGGATGTGAGGATCTGTGGATATTTTTCGGAGCCAAAAGGGGTCTGCGGGCAAGAGAGTTTGGGAAACACTGTTCTAAACCATTGTTAATAAACAACGCGTTCCTCTTTTTACTCCGGATGTCCGGGTTCAAATATAATTATCCTTACAGACGTTCTTTGTGGTTTCTCTCATTCGCTCATAATAATGCCGGAGTAGTACTACAGAGTAGAAAACGAAAGATTACTTCCACGTTATTTGCAACGTAGTGTTCAACAGTCATCCTTATATTCCATGCTTATAGTCTGGTCCACCGATGGTGCTGTTTATAAAATCATACGCAAAAAAAACTGATAGATAAATAAATAGTGAAAAAATAATCAAATTTTGTAAATGCAAAGTCAGTACCCCAGGAATACTATGGTTACATGACAATACCTACAGTATGAATTTTGCCTGTAGACGTAAAAGGAAAAATCTAAATTAAAAATACAATCACATACATTGCAGTGGATTCTGTATGTGCCAAATTTATATTATCTTAATTAATACAAAAGGAGGTTCTTACACAACTATAGTATAACTTTAGTCCTGTAAGTTTCTTTCTTATAATCCTGATCTACATCCACCTGTATTCACAACTGCAGCACACTTGCAGTTACATCGAGCTCGGTCATCTAACATTTAATAAGTGGCAACGCAAATCCGACTCCGAACCAAACCCCCGATATCACGCGTTAAAATCCCTCTCGGGACATGGACGTTTGGGCACATTTTTCTGTATTATCCTCTGCATAAGCCTCACATTTTTTGTCTTAGGGTTACTACCTTCTGTCAAGGTAGGATTTAGAAAAATACTACGATTAGGGGAGTTCAAGTTCCAAATCGTGCTCCAACATAAAGAATAAAGTAAAAGTAAAAACTAAATCGTACCTATGTGTGTGTGTGTGTGTGTGTGTGTGTGTGTGTGTGGACATCACTCCATGAAGATAGATTGGGGGCAAGTGGATGTAAAGCCTCAGGCATATTTTACTTCGGAAGTGAATGGAGGTGTTGGGTATTTTTATAAACCATCATCTTTACCTCTGGGAACACATATCACATCGCGAATTGGATAAGACTGAATGGTCTCCAAAATTGCTCCAGAACGGGGCGGAAGGGGGGGGGGGAGGGAGGTGGGAGAGCTAAAAGGTATCCTGCTCCTAGCAGCAATCAATCCCCCTTCTTCTATCCCTTACGCAGTCTGTTTTTTGTCTGAACAACGCGCAAATCAGAAGAACAGAATTAATAATTGAATTTGGAGGTACCGTACGTAAATTTCTAAAGAACTGTTTTTATTTAACAAATTTGTTGCGTAATAGAAAATTCTACGATAACTACATCTCGTTACCATGGTGCAAAATAGCTATTAGTGTTCATTAGATGTAAGGATAATAAGCGGTGTTTGCAGTGTCTCTAGTTAGGGCCGTGTTGTAAGGCGAGCTGATGGCGCAAGGCTGTGACAACAAAACTGCAGCGTTTGCCGTCTCTTGAGTATGAGAAGAGAGAGACAGAGAGAGAGAAACACAGCCATTCATAGCATAAATGAGCAGCAATTGGGGCTGGTTTAATGATCGCTGAAGACAATCTTCATTCCCTTTTACCAACTACAGGACGAGTTTGGAGGTCATATTTGCTTCTACTGGGGAACAGCTTTTCTTGTGTTCACTCAGCTTGATCTTCATGGTGGACCCGTCGTCTGTGTTAACGTCAGTTATAAAGTGTGCAACGTCGGTTTCCATGTTATTTCTCCTTTTATTTAAAGTGCTACATAGGAACTTGCTACAAAGAGCTATTTAATACCACAAGGAATTAAAAAGCACAAATTGTGCCAAAAATTCACATCAACGCGTATGTGATATTTCTGGTAAGCATAACAGTGTACCAGTGACGGTCCTCAAAAGAAAACACACTTGTGCATGTTAGTGTATTAAACAATAACCGCTAAATGGCATCAGAATTTATTTATGTCTTTCAATTTACCCAGCGTAGGCCTGCAGCACTCCCATTATTTATTGGACTAGACCAATTACGTCGCAAGCATCATTCTGTACAACGGTATACTTTTTTGTGAACACTTCCCACGCTACGAATGAGAGCTATCATTTGACCTTTCACTTTACAGTTACATAGACTGATGGTGTTTCCGAGCACAATGTTGAGAAACGTATTTGGACTCGAGACGAACTGATAGTTGTAGGCAGAAACGTCATATAATGAGTTTTAGAGTCTGTACTATTTATAGATACTAGTAGCGTGATCAAGTCAAGGAGAAGTAGAAAGAAAGTGACAAAAAATTTGAATAAATGTTTGGAAGGGAAACTTCATGGACAGAGAGCACACAGAAGAAAAAGAATAAGCTCTTGTAATGATCGGGAGGCGGAATCTTCTGAACATTGCTCAATTTACGGGTTCATAAGGTGATGAAAATATCTTGGCAATCCGAGACACAGTACTTTTCTCATGAAGGACTCAGAGCCATGATATTGGTACAAAGAAAGCACAAAAATTAAAATCCTTACACTCTAATAAGAATGGATTTCAAATCAGATTCGCCTGCTCGAAGATTTATGCAGAGCCGCAAGCTAGCTACGTGGTACCTGTGATATGATGAAACTCAGCAGTGCTACTGAACGGAGCGGAGTACTTGATTGCTTCATGCAAATGACTAATCTCACAAATTGCTCCTGTTGTCCCCTGCAATTACAATTGTCTATTCAACCATGTGATCGTAATGAACGAAGACTAGGCCTAACTCCATGGTCGCTCCGTTACATCACTTCAGACAGCAGTGTGTTTGTTCTATTGGAGTAAATCCTTAACTCTATCATAATCCCGACCACAGTCGAACCTGAATTACTGAACCACAGAGGCTACGCTTTACTGCGGTCAAATTAGTGTTTACGATATAATAGATTCTGGTCAAATTACATCCCCAGACCTATTATCTTTAATTCTCCACAAAAGCTGTTTTACTGATTAAACATTTAACTTAATGCGGCTACGTATGGAATATATTAGCCACTGAATACACCACAGTTTACCGACTAAATAACACAATATATTACGCAGTTGATATAGTTGTTATTCAAATGTATTACAGTAGAAACAAATAAGCCCCTCTCGTCTGGAGTACAAGTATTTCCCAAATGCGTCCTTTGTGACTCCGCAACATACACTTGCAATTTTATGTTTTGCTGACTTTTATGTTTTGCTTATCGTGTATCCTGATACAACTGTGGGTTAATGACCAACTTGATGCACAATTACCTTATATAATACGTTTATTATTATAAGCCTCTACATGTTTCGAGAAATTCTGTTATCATCAGGAGGCCAAATTGTATTAATACAGCATCTGGTATAGTATTCTGTGCAAGTGACTGTCCGGTGTGCAGGTTGAGAAGGTTCCTTTTCAACCTGCACACCGGACGGTAACTTACAGAGAATACTATAACAGATGCTGTATTAATACAATTTGACCTCCTGATGATGAGCACAGAGTTGCTCCAAACATGTGAAGGATTATAATAATAAACGTATTATATAACGTAATTGTGCACCAAGTTGGTCATTTACCCAGAGACACACTTGCAAGTCACTTTGCGAATGACCGTCAGTCTGTTAGTCTTGGTATAGAGCCCTATTTGGGGTTCATAACTTTGAGTTCTGATGATTGTTGATAATGGAATAAATACTAAAACGGCCTTGCCTTCTTCAAACACAACTTCACTGTGATCAGTCATTTTAAGCACGAGAGTCATCACTTTGAAAGTGACGTCAAGCGACGAAATATTTACAATCGAGGCTTGGACTAACTGACCTGGGTTGTAAGCCTGATGCTCTACAGGAAGGAGGAGCATCATCTTCTCCATCAGATTTGACTGCACTTACTGGTTTTGGTACACTTGAGATTTATGTGGCGTGTTATTATGCAGTGCCTCTGTACAGGACTGGCCCGGAAAGACTTCCCTAGTGGAGAACATCCTTTCTCTCGTCCTTTTGGAGAAGATTTTGAGTTTTCCGCCATATCATTTTCTCCTTCGCGTGGCTGCAGGCTAGGAAGTTGGAGGAGTGCTGTTGCTGTATTTCCTTCATGACGTGATTGCAGCAGTTAGGAGTAGAATATCCATTTTCTTTGTCAGGGCATTCCTTGTGCGTGTAGCTCCGTCCCCATTACAAGCAACGAGGTAAAAGTTAGAAAGCTGTCCTAATACAGGCCTGGACAGACCCTTAGCACTCCAGAAGTTTGAGACTCCCCGAATTTCTAGACAATCGGCACAGGAAGGTGGCAAGTTTTCAGTCCTTAGCACCGGCCGCCTTTACTCCCATGAGGCAATCATAGTACTCATTATAAGGTGAGTTTGCTGGAATTTGACCAGATACGGCAGAATAGTTAAATGTGATAACACTGTTTCGGGCCTTTCTGGCACCTGTGTAACTCCACTGTGATTGCGACATGGCACAATATCTTAGTCTGAATATTCCTGAAGTTTTTTTGTGCATTGTGGCCAGAAATAATGGAAAATTTAACACATCATTTCCCCCTCCTTACGACATTTTCTTTGAACTCGTATGTTTTACATTTATGACAATATCCAGTTCTACAAAAGTACTATAAATGTCTTATGCAAGAGTTCCTGGAAGTAGAAGCTGTGTTGCCGCATTTGTTGGTTATTTTTTCTTTCTTTTTAAATAAATGTCAAAGTAGTTTGGTTTTTGAGTCATTACTCTTTAATAGCATTTCTATACACATGACTTTGGTGCCCCACATAGTGTTTCGGAACTCAGTGTCATTTCATTTTCTGCTCCACATATTTCTACATGCCAAGCAAGTTTATTGTTGAGGTCAGTAGAGGGAGCGGCGACCTAATTATGTTCACCTGATGTTGATACATTTCTTGTAGAGTATGTCAGTGACAGGAATCTTGTAAATGCAGGATGTGTGGCTGAAATGAACCGAATTCCTTTACTTAAGCAATCAATATTTTGGTTATTGCACTGTCACCGTTCGCAGGAGGCGATATTGTATTAACAAGTGTTGCAACCTCGACTGTACACGTATGTGTACATATATGTATGGATTGGAATGTCTAAGTTCAAACGACATTGGTGTGTATACCTCAAGATTTCTTCAGTCTTACGCCGTACAGACTGATACTTACAACCATTTCGAAGGATCGTAGTGCCTTCATCTTCAAGTTCAATCAAATAAGAGCATAAGTCGAATGGAACTATCATTCGGCAGAGATTGCAATACAAAGTTATTTGATTCAATATAAACTACTTAGAGCTAATATAATATAATATAATAAATTATAACATAATTAAGATTTCGTGCATATATCTGCGCCTCCACAACCAGGATCTCCAGATTAACCTTAAATTAAGAACATTTATAATAATTCTACTCGCAGAAGCAAAGTTTTTCTGGCAAATATAGCTTTTCATCTACATCGGGTCCCAATAAAACACACAATTTACAGGCATATCAAATGGAATTTTATCGCGTTTCTCAAAGAGGCCTTGTTGCATTACAAAGACTTATAAACCTACACGACAAAAAAATATACTTCTCATCAGTATTCATGGAACTTTACTCGCACGCTTTCCGACACGCCTCGTGCAGAAAGTGAAAATATAAAGCTTATAGGTGCGTGTGCACTAAAGCTTTTCTTCAGCTGATTAAGTTCCGCAGCGAATACGTGATGATATTTTAAAATGTATAATATTGTCCGTTGAGCTAACATAATTTGAAATTGTAATAAATGAATATAAAGACCAGCAATTCATCATACACAATATTGAGCATGTTTAAAATATATGACTAACAAATGCAAAATATATTTAATACTTTTTTCTTAAAACAAATAAGTATTAAATATATTTTAAATATCTGCAAAATGCACGGTGCATGTAGTATTCAGATTTTTAATCTTATCTGAGCAGGAACCGCTGAACTACTAAGTTTCCCTCCTCAAATTTTCAATAATATTTTAGTTAAAAGATGTGCAGTGTATAAGAGCATGGAAGTATATTAGTTCTAAACAGCGCTAGCCTGACTCCCTCTCATTACTTTCTGTTGTTAACCATCATTTACTACATAAATAACAGCAAGATTGATAATCAAATGTACACAACTCAACGCTTCAAGTCTTCTGTCAAATATCTGATACTTTTTAAGGTGGTAAATATATTACCCGAAACATAAATATTTATCAATGTCGTCTGTTTAGCTAGCTACTAAAGCCCTTTTAATAAGTGCGAATTAGTTCCCATTTCCACATAGTCATTTTAAGTATACATATTACAACTACTCTCCACCCTCCCAAATCATTTCTTCTCATGTAATTTTTCAACCTACCTTTGTAATATATGTCCATGTTCCTATAATCTTGGCCATCTTAATTTTAATAATTCTACTAAAAATGTTATTCACGAAAAAAAACCTCCTCCCCACCAGCATGTCACTCTCTTCGGCTTCTGCTGCATCATTTGTTTCAGGCCCAAGTGTTCTTCTCAGCGTTTCTTTCACAATGACTAACTTTATAATCTCTCTTCAAAATGAAGGGCCAAGTTTCACATTTCTTTCAGTTGCATTATTCATTATTATCCTACATCCACCCTCGCCTCCACAATATTCTGGAGAATTAACTGCCGGAGTTAGTTCCCTCTTTAACAAAAATTTATGCATCAAGAGGCGGTAATTATGCCTCGTAATTCCATTGTTATATGCTTCCATTGAATCTTCACTCCAAAAGAGCCTGTACGAAACAGCGAACGAATTAACAGAGTGAATTGTTTCCCAATTCCAGACAGTACAGAAATGTTGGCTAACGGTGAATTGCACTCGTTTCTCAGTCGCTCTATTTTAACGCTCTGAAGTGTAAATCTGAGTACCGACGAGAAAAATCCTACCAACACATTACTTAATACTATCTGACCTGCACTTCCGTGCGAAAAATTTCCTGGATAGTAACAAACTTCAACGTTATGTCACAGACATGCTGGGTCAATAAGAAAGAAATTTTAGTGTAACGTCCCGCTTCAGACTATAAATTACTGTACTGGGGAACCCATGCGAGGAAACAGAAGTGCCTAATGTTTTGGTTGCAAATCCTGCAGAAATGAGACCGCGTGAAAGATTTAGTCATAGAGGGAAAGCTAACATTAAAATGGATTTTAAGAAACGGAGAGCGATATTGTGGAATGGATTCATCTGGTACCAGTATTGTGGACCATTGGCGGGATTTTGCACTCCATAAAATTTGGGCAAGCTGACTAGCTGAGGTCCAGTTACAGTCTCGAGAGGGAGCCTGCCTCACGAATTCAGTTACATTTTTATACCAAGAACCTTTTTAGCTTTTGTTTTGAAACATTAGCGTCTACGACCTTGAAACTTTTGGAACAATAAATATTATGCTTTAACAAAAACGTTTTCTCTATATTTATTACAAAAGAAGAGCGAAAACATAATTATGAAAAATAGACATATTTGGCTTCTCACATCACGTGTCTTCTGAAAACGTTTCAGAAAGAAATACATTAACAACCAGCTGTTAACCTTTGTCAGGATGAACAAAGTAATAGACAACGAGCATATTCTCTATTAACATGAATAACTTCCTCTACACGATAATTGCCGGCGATGCCATTCAAACCTTCCTAACAACACATTTGATACAGCATATGTAAATGGCCTGCAAAAGAACACACTAAATTTAATATTATAGATCGGTCTGCTGCCGCTCGCTAGCTGAGATTGGTGGTTCGGATCCCGCCGGGAGCATGAATGGACGTCTGTCTCTTGTGAGGGTTTTCTGTTATCAGGTAGAGATCTCTGCGACAGGCCGATCAGTCGTCCAGAGGAATCCTACCGTGAGTGGTCTGTCCGAGCGTGATCGTGAAGCCTCTATAATGAGAAGATCCTGGCCCGCTAGGGGGCAGGTTCGCCACGGGGAGAAAAACACACAATGCAATTCCAGTCATTCTCGACTCCTCACCTTGAATGTTTCTCAACAGAGTTACCCCTCATCTCTAGCAATAACCCACTACGCTTTCTCCCATCTTCATATTTGCTCTCACCTCGCGCTCGCTTGCCACAGCGCAAGGAGCGTCCCACAAGTGCGAGGACGGAGATTGCTACGGGGCCGGTTTACGTACTGTTATTACGCGCAAGGTCAACGGATCTGGATAAGCGGGGAGAACGGAACTTTCCGCAAAGCTGTAACTCGGAAATATCAGTCCAGCTGAAACACAGGCAAACGAAATCACACGTAAATGACGCCTGTGAGACAGGAATAGTTTTCAGCTAGGGCGTAGCGCGCTGTGTCATATTTGGACTCCTGTCCCGCCTACACATATTGCACGCCTACTCGTGGCGTCCCCTTAATGCTATGTCTAAAAGGCCCGGTGCAAAAAAAAAAGCGAGGACTTTTGCCCGTATTGGGGTTACCAAAAAAGCCAAAAAAAAAAAAAAGCCACCCAAATCAATGTCACAAGAACAACAGTGACACATATATGGCAGGAACCAGGGCCCTACAAGGCTGTAATGCTGTGGGCAAAGTGAGTGTATTTCCTTATGCAGGCTGAAGGACTGCTTCAGCCTGCATAAGGACACCACACCACCCTAGCCATACCACAACGTAACACCAACACACATTGAACCAGAACAATACAACCCATGTAATAACGCATCAAATAAGTCGCAAGCTCCTGAGGATGGACGTATTAGCATCCGAAACATGTTGAGCAGTAAATAATGAAATAATAAAGCAAGTGACATCAAGTTGGTCTATCTTTATTCAACTAGACGTTATTCCTTTCGAACAATACTTCTGTAATCTATTTTACTCCATCTCAAATGACACTCTCAGTACTTCCCCCTCCCCCCACATTCCACGGCATACCTTCCCCAACTAGGAAGAACAAACCTCAGTATATCTCCTAAATCCCCACTCTCAAAACAACGTTCCTTTCTACGCTTCCGTCAGTCTTGAATAATATTTCGAAATATATTTTTCCTCCCTAAACCAGTACTTTATTTTTTATTTGTGCAGCATCTCGAAAAACATTCCCCAGTACAATTTATTCTTTTTCTTTTTACGTGCGTTATTTCAAGACTATCTCAATTGTTGAACTTATATAGTCTTGATGAAAGATGAATGGAATAGTGTGATGCATTGTTGGCGATACTCGAAGGAAAACCTACCCTATTTCCGCTCTTCTCACCACAAATCCAATATGGAATGACCAGGAACTGAAAACGGGCGTCTCCTGTGAGAAACCGGCGACTAACCGCCTGAGCCATTGTAGGACCCTTCTAATTTTCTGTTTTCCGAACAGTATGTCCAGTACGTTTGCAGTATCTCCAAATATTCCGCGAAAAACTGTTTCCTAATAAGCCCGTATTCCACCCATCCTCAAAATAAAAATATAATTCATAGTATTTCTTTATCTCCCAAAATATTTTACAAGATATTTTCTCCCATCCCGAACAACGTTCTCCCATACACTTTCCTCCACCTTGAAAAACATTTCCCATGCCACTCTAAAACATTATTAACAACCATATTTTCGCAACTCGAATAATGTTTTATAATACATTTTCTCCGTCTAAAAAATAATTCTCTGTGAAATAAGAAACTTAAAAAAAAGAATATGTATTTTGGAAAAAAAAATCACACCACTGCCACATACTTTGTTCGGGAAAGGTAGTACCTGAATGTTAAGGAGGCAGAATGTAATTAAAAAGTTGGCAGGGTGAAGTTTGATGTTTGGATGTGGTTGTCTTTTTGGCGCTGTTTCCCGTTACTCTGCAACGTTAGGAACTAAAGGTTATGTTGGAGTCATTAAGCCTACATAAAACAGAGTTCATGGGGGTGGGAAACAAGCAACCATCCGGTAACCAACGTAATTACCTTCATTAGGACACTCGTCTGCCTGCCCACCCTGAATAGGAATTCCTAATGCCTGTAATTGCATTTGTGAACAGTGGGTTGATAATGGTGCGGACACTAACCTGCAAACTTAAAATATTTCCTGCAGACTTAACGACATACAAAGACAGGAAAAAGTTCTTTTGTGCCACAACTGGTTGAAACGGTGTTAGATTAAAGGTTACTTTACCATATTTGTAGATTACACACTAACCCCTTACAGCTAGTTCATCCCTCACGTTATTGTAAAACACTTAACTTCAACAGCAAAGTGTTAATTTTTTCTCCCTTATTTCTGTCCTCACTTTTTCAATCTTTATACTTATCTGCGCTTTGTTGGGATTTTACGTAGCGTAGATTGCTAGTTTGCTACCGATTTTTCGGGGCAACCTATATGTCCCATCTTCAACAGTCAAGCAGTTTAAGTCTTCTTGAACTGTTTGACCTTTGAAGATGAGAACGATAGGGTGTCTCGAAATGTGGATAACTACTTACCTACGCTGCGTAAAATCCCAGAAGAGCGTAGATATCATCTACACCGTGGCGAAGGCCTGCACGCTCCTACTTGATTTATATACAGCATCCCTCGGTTTACGAGTCGAATTAGTTCCTATACAACGACTGTTAAGGTGGAAGCTCGTAAAACTTACATTGTCCTGTTACGTCCCACTACATAAATTTTAATCAGTGTTACAAGTCAACAATTTTTCTTCCCAAACGTAAAAGGTCATTCTTATTACAGCACAGAAAAGTCACCTAAATGTAAAAATAACAGCAATTGCCAATTACTGCATTTAGATAAAATTTGTCATAAACCTACGCATAAACAATAGCTACAGCATTAAGAGATTATGAAAAAAATTATAAAAGTTAAGCATGTACTTACTATCCTTACAAACCAACAGTATGAAAAACAATAATGCTTTCATATTTAGCAGATGAGAAATTATTAACACCGGTGACAGCAAAATTCACACACAAAAAAAGTGTATGGCAATAATAACAGAGGTTGTGATGCTGATGCTTCTGCACTGACCACAAAGGCATGTCTGAAGATGCCGTTAAACTCTGACCTCAGAGAAGATTCGAGAGCTTGCAGAAGCCGTGCAAATACATTATATTCACAAACAATCAACTACCTTTTTGCACGGTATTATTTATTTGTTGGTTAGTTGTCTTCAGTCTATATTTAACAGCTAAATTGTTAATATTAAAACATTCTTCTATTTCAATCTTTAGGTATTTATGTGTTAGTTGATAGTTTTTGCATATCTTGTTAAACCAGGTACCTGCATTAGTCTTTAGTAGGTTCCCTTTGTTTTTCTTGAAGCTGCAAATAACTTGGCCTTGTTGGGCAATTTCAAACTTAACATTGCAGATTTTCCGTGAAAATATATTATAATCACAAGAGCCAGTACTAACTTGCTACATTTTATAATACAGTGCAACAAGTTGGCACTGATTCTTAGAGAATCATCGCTGCAACTTATTTTTCTTTTAATGATAACAACGAAATCTTTACATTGCAAATGACATGGGGCGGTTTTTTGCTTGCTTAAGCAAGAAGTTAATTTTATTTGTAACGTTGAAATAATATTATACCACAATTATACCGGGCACTGTACAAAGTTTCGAAGTATATTTTACGTAACATTTCGGGTACCACCTTAGTATCCAAAATCTCCCTCAATACAAAACATAAAATGAAAGTAACAAAAAATATTATTTATTCCAAAATAATACTGGTTTAATAACTAAACCTTTATCAGAGGTCTTTATAGAGCCATGGAAGTTAGGAATAATAAGAATGTAGGTCATAAATATTAACCTTTTGGCGCCGGAATTGTTTTTTTAATTTTAGCACATCCTGTAAATAAAATGTGAATAATACAGGAACCAAATATGTTAGAATTATGAAACAAACTGCGTTTTGAAGAGAAAAAAACGGAGAGTAAATACCATGTTTAAAATATTCAGTACCTATATTTGTTGAATAAATATATAAAATGCAACTTTGGAGGTTAGCGGTGCGGTACGACCGCTATAGTTGACATTAGGCTTCAAAAGGTTAAACTTGTAGTTTCACAATAGTGTTTGAAGAGGATAATGTTATACACTTTCATGAGCAACGATATTTGTCTCAACCAACACTACAGACATTTTTATACCTCACTAAGGCAAAATGTGTGACCGGCTGATTGTATTATAAGGACATCACAGTGGAACCTACTCTTCTCCTGAATATATACCCAAAATTTCCTCTAATTCTTCGGCAAACCTCTAAACTGCACTGTGTCATATCGCACAAGACAGTAATCTTCAGAAGAATATAATACATTGAAATCGGTAAAAATAAAATATTGATATATTGATTAGTAACCATGTAGGAAGAAATCCAATATTATTCAAAGAGACATAATATCGGAAACTGTGTACCTCGCGACGTGGAATGTAGACTTAACCACTGCATTCGTCACTTTCAAAACGTCATGCAGTTGTACAGTATTCGTACATGCATGAACGTGATTTTATTTACGTCCGTACTAAATCACGGCCTTCCCTGTGCAGATTTTTAGAAACTCAAAGATGTTACAGAATATTGTAAGCAGATCTATCGGCCGGATTTCTCGCAAATCAGACAATGAGCATGGAAAGTAAGAAAGTTTACTCTCATACGTCAAGCATGGCTTTCACCACGCTGAAATTTACGAAGCTTACAATCAATCTTTTTTTATTATTATTATTTCTGGACCGAATTTTATAACAGTCCGTCGAACCTTGTAAAAAGTAAGGGAATAATTTCACTTACGCCCGTAAGTAAAGTGTGGGGTACAATGCACCGATTTTCAAGAAACTAGCAAAGTCTTAACGGCATTCTGAGTATAGCTGCCGCACCAAATTTTATCGAAACAGAATAAAAATGTCAACAAAACAGATACGATTTCATTTACGTCCGTAAGTAAATTATGACTTCTATAGCGCCGATTTTTTAAAATAATTCTTCTACTGAATTTAAATGGAAATCCGCCGGACAGTCGTGTAAAGAAAAACCGACTTGATGCACAACTTATTCTTAGTATACTTCGTCAACCTATACATGTTTCGGGCGTATCTAGGCCCATCATCAGGAGGTACGACCGTGTGTATACATCAATTGGTACGTATTATTCTTTTTAGATGACTGTCTGTTGTCCTGGTTGGAATCCAACCAGGACAACAGGCAGTCATCTAACAAAAATAATAAGAACTTATTCTTCTTAGATGACTGTTGTAGTGTTTGGAATCCAACCAGGACAACAAGCAGTCATCTAAAAAGAATAATACGTACCAATTGATGTATACACACGGTTATACCTCCTGGATGATGGGCCTAGATACGCCCGAAACATGTATAGTTTGACGAAGTATACTAAGAATAAGCTGTACATCAAGTCGGTTTTTCTTTACACGATTATATGGAGATGCACGGCGAACAAAACATAAAATCCGCCAGACAGTGTAGTTGCTGATACTTTGTAACAGTCAGACGGACGGAAGTAGTTTCCACAAAAGTCGCCTTTTAATTCATAAAAGACACCTAAAATCCATAGACTGTAAACACTGTGCAGAATACGTAATCTGACATTTAAAATTTGTTGCAAATGACAACAAATACAGTACAGGAGATCACAGGCGATCATAATAATTATTTTGACACGTTGAATGGGAAGGCCAACACAACATAACTATTATCAGAAAAGTAAATCAAGAATCAATTCAGCCCATTAAAAACTTGAAGTGATCAAAATTATACACGAAGATGCAGTTCGTACTTCCGAGAACACAGTATTCTCCTACTCAAAGATGAACGTGTGAATGCTGTCTAAGGAAGTGCTGGCTTTTTTTTTTTAAAAAATCGTAATTAATGCACAAATATACTCTGTTGGTAAAATGCAGGGGTTTTTTCCGTTAAACCTGACTGTACATATAATAAAAAGTGGGTCTTAAAAGGTTTAGCCATTGTGTTGGTAACTTTGATGTATTGCACTTTACAGTATAAAGGAGGTTTGTATTTTGCGACACAGTGTTTTTCACGTGCCTTATGTGATTCTCCCTATAAACACCAGTTGCACCGCTAAAGAACACTACCTAATCGGTCTACATAATTGACATCAATTGTGGTTTCTCCAAGGCAGGTACTGAATTTCTACATACAATATAGATGAACTGTAGTATAACAAGTGTTACAGAAGTTAATGGATATTTTGTGATATTAATAGGAACAAAAAAAAAACTAATCCCAGATTCAGTACCCTATCGGAACAGCATCGCAAACCAGATGACCCTGTGATGGGCGGATTAATATACAAACGTGAGACATCAGCTTGGTCACGTACCTTAATATTCCAGTAATGGAAACAAATTAGACATGTTTTTTTTTTTCGAAAAATCAACTGAAGGTCATATAGCGTTAAAACCCGAAGACTCTGACCGGAGGCTATGCAGCTATTTTGTTTAACCCTTATTCAGGTACGTTTCTAATATTTGTCATTTTCTTACAGGCCTGAACTCCTTCACAAGAAATTTATATATTTATACTAGATTTGTCCTGGTACCAAACACGGGCACCTGTCCTGGGTGGTTTATAAATCATGAATTACTGAGGGACTTTTTCTAGTAATTCGCGTTGAATAAAATTGTTAAATCCGTATTCTTAAAACATCTTAAATTTTAAGTTCGTATATTAAGCAGCACCAACACCGATCACATCTAAGAAACTTGCACTGCCGCAGTGTTCGTGTCACATTTGGTTTGAATTAGGAAGCTAGGTCACATCACCTTACGTAGAAAGGTCACTTTACTCATTGTACGAAAATGTTTTCATTTGCCCAGACGTTATCAGAGAAGGATAAACACGTAAGGACCTAGACATCGACTCGTGTGTTTATAAAATGGAACTCAGCGTTTCTTTCTGATACTATTAAGGTAATCTGAGAGAAAATATACCGTGAAGAGTCAGGTTAACAAACGATACGGTCATGCCAATTAATTCGTTACACACTTACCTTGTAGATGTATCTGAGATCTACTGTGTTGCCACAAACCACTAGAATTATCTCTTAAATCCCCAGCTGAATCAGCACTTATTCAGGGCTGGAATGACACGACAAATGAAGCTTCTTTCTTTGCTGACATTCTTATGTAACTGGAGAGGGGAGGAGATAAGAAGATTTAAACGTCATCCTCCACATCGGTCTAGAGATCTCCGTTGCAGTTGTTAAATTGTGCATTAAACCAACTGGCGACTCTGCCAGACGGGATTATGTCTTATAAACAAAGTACATTACACATCGCCTAAACTGGACCTACGCAGATCTGTAATCTACGCATTTCCGTCAAAGGTTCGATTATTTGACGTAGCTGTAACAACTAAGACGGTCATTAACAAAATATATTAGAATTATCTAGCATAAATAATAAAGACAGATGGCAAAAAATGACGGTGGCCAATTTTCAGGTCCCATTCGTAACGTTTACAGAAAGAAATTTACGGAAGTTGATTTGGTAAGGGCAGTATATTTAGGCGAGTAATAGACCCTATAAGTCCGGATTTCAAGTAGAAATTTAGGCTTATTTTTTATAAGTAAATTTACAAAATAAGATATTTCTGTGGTTAACATTTGGTCACACTCCGGGAAGAAAGTTAATGGTTTGGGGCTCTATATACTCTTCAGTTTACTGTATATGAGCACTCTATATAAGGATGACCCACTTACTGCAGGGGAAAGTGGCACGACGTGCGCAAAAAGGCAAAGCAAAAAGTCGTAAAACAGATTCTAAAGTTTGGAAAACAGATTCAAGCACGAAACTTATAAGAGAAATGACTTTATAGATAGAGCGGAAGGGAAAACGTCGGGAGTTGGGAAAGATATAAAAAGTTAAAATGCTGCGAGAAAGTTGGAAGGATTTGTAAACGATACGATGCTGTGAAATTGGTAAACTTAATTTGCAATATAAGAATGATAGCCGGAAAATATTTCCCATTATTCTTGAATAACATTGATGAGTGTAATTTTTATGGTACGGGCATAACCGTACTTGGTGTTCTGCCCCATTTGACGATAGATATTTAATTCATAAATCAGGTTGTGCGTAGTGTTTCAGTGTTACTCACCTTGGGTATGGAAGCCAATATTCTCATTTGTTTCAAGTGAGAGACACTGTTCCGAAATACCGAGTAGAAACTTGCTGCGCTGCACGGTATTAATGAGGCACATACTGTGCAATAGAACATCCATGTTCTTCAATGAGACCGATAAAGCCGTCAGGGACGTCGTAATTCACTTTCAATGTGAAACACCTCTTTGATTTCAACGAAATACCGGTACTGAGATGTAACATATTCTCAAAAGCACAAAGGTTGTTTAAACATTAACGCAAACCAGTACCCACACACCGTAGTTATACAGAACGAAAGCACCCAACCGCACTATATGAAAGACGGAGATGGACTGACAGGAAAGGAATACACACAACAGAAGGGGTGAGAGGAAGGTCGGCTCGCCAGCCACCTGGTCTTACCGTGATTCGTAGAACTAGTCAAAATGGTCTGAACAATGATATAATGGGACTAAACTAGTGAAACGCGAAAGGTTGAAAACTCGAACATCGAGGTTGACGAAGTTTGGGGGTCTATTGTAATAATAACCAACATAAGATTTATACATAAGAATTACAAAATTAAAGATAAGGTGGTTCCGGGCGAAGCAAACCATACAGGAACAGACACGATATAACATTTAGAATAAGGGTATAGTCCATTTAAACTCGTATTGTTGCGTAGGTTACGTTTATTACAACATGGGTGGACACTAAAGAATATACAGACGTTTAAGGAGATTAATAGTGCAATAAAAACAAACTTGAAAGAAACAGTGACTCACAAAAATTCGTTTAAGGCAATAGAAAAACTGTCCTTTTATATGTACAAGAAATCTGGAGAATTACAGAATATTTAAGCCCCTAAAATTCGTTTCTTGTGCCAGCAACGGGAGTTACAGTATGGTGTAAAAATAAATGACTACGTCAAGTAGGATTGGCATTCTATTAATATCACAGATAATTATAAAGGAGAATAACTGGTATATGTGTATGTGCACTACTAATTGAGTCCACACAAACACAACACATAAAAATCTATAGTTCTTTTTTTTAGTTTTTACTACACGTTTCGACCGTACATATTGACTACTATCAGGCAGATAAAACACAGATACAGAAAATTGCTGCATCTCTATTTTTTCTGCTTGATGTTGGCCAGTATGTATGGCCGAAAAGTGTAATAAAAAAATAAAGAACGTATGGTGTATATGTGGCGTATTTTTGTGGACTGTATTACTAGTGACTGATGATGCTGCCCATATTAGTATAAGTTACAACAGATGTAAGGGGAGACAGTTTTGAATTATGGTCTAAGAGGGAAAGGGATTTTGTAAGACCAAAGGCTAAACGAAATAAAGCAGATTTTAATGGAGATGAGGCCGAATAGCGGACGTAACATTAAAATTCATGATCCTAGTGGTGCTGCTACTGCTGTTGACAATATGATGATACAGTTTTATCGAACAGAATTATGAAGTGTGTAATTTAGTGTGTATGACATAACGAGGAAATTCATGATTTATACAGGTCACGTAGCGCCGTTAGGGCAGTGAAATGAAGACAGACTGGATACATAGCTCAGATGGGCAGATAAGAAACTCACATTGAATGCGAACCGTTATGGTGGGGTAGGCTCTTTGAAAAAGGCAACTTTGTCGACCAAGCAATAGCTGGGAAGATAACACCAGGATAAAAGTGAGACTGAATACCGTAACGGGAGGTGGATAAGACTGGCTTATTATCACATAAAATCAAGGCCTATATTAATACTTATGAACCGTAGGGTTTAGCCATTGATAAATTCAGTCCGTAGCTTCAGGCTCTATATCTTTACCATCCATTTTAATATCTTGTACTGAAAAATTCTAATTACTAAATCTTATCGACAATATAATTGTAAACAACACTGTTCCTATGATTAATTTCTATCTAATGTTGTGCATATTCTAATTCACATATACCACTATAAGTACGGACACATACAGTTCGTGTTCCTTTAAACCTTACGCATTAACTGGCCCAGAAGTCCTCCATTCGTGACAAAAAGCCATTCAGACTGGCCTGTAGAAGTAATGTCGAGGGTGTCTGAATGATAGATGGCTATGCAAGCCGACGTGGTTTCTCTATTGATCACATTCAGACTTCCAGTTTCATGAAATATAAGAACAGATTCCTACATTAAGCCATATTTTCTCTGTATCAAAATTACTTAACTCATATCTTTATGACACAAAGTGTTTCATAAATTTCAGTGTAAAACCAGGTTTGTCACTAGGACGTTCGTTGTCTTAGTTGTTTTAAAAACTGAATTAACTTACAGCTGTAAGGTTGTCATTTTAGTCACTAGAATGACGGAATACAGGCTGCAAAACTAGATTTATACTGCCAGCAGAAATGAGAATAATTGATCTTTGTCATCAGTGTCAGAATATCTGTAGGGCCCAAACTCATGTCCTTTTTCTCAGAAGGTAAAGGATCCGGAGCATGAAGCTGATTATTTACTGCAACGGAACGTCAAGCTAAAGAAAGTGTCGAGATGCTAGTTCACGTAATGGCTGTAAGTCTTAATAGTGTAGTGTTTCAATAAGCATACAGATAACCGCACCTTTTGCGTTTTCATCGGTTTTTTAAAGGGAGGTCCGGAACATGAAGATTGCTGACAGCTAATAAGCACCTTTCCGGCTTATAACTATGTGGCGATACTAGAAAGAAATACACTGAGTGTGGGCGTAATTTAGTCTCTAATTTCTACATATTATTTCCACTATTACAATTTCTCGCTGTAATAAAAATTATTTGCAATATAGTACAATCTCCAAGCATCGCTCTGTCGAAATGCTTATAATTTTTAATATGTGAGAATCTTTTAGTGGTATTTTACTTGCCTGTCGTATTTAGTAGCTACATTCAATTATACAGCAACGAAGAGTAGACCTGGAAGAAACAGGTCTTAGTCTAATTGGTGTGTTACTCTCTCATTGGCCTGGAGGCAGTAAAGAGTACATGCCTCTCAGTATCAATGCTGTTTTTGACGAGACACGATAAGAGCATCTTCTGAATACATGAATATTCAACTTTGCAAACAACCCCACATATGACTGATTTAATGTTCTGTAACTCAACCATCGTAACAACCTTACAATAAGCAGATGGTATAGAGAAGTGATAAGAATTTTCCATGAAGATAACGCAGTGAACGTCGACATATGTAGGAGATATTTAGTAAACAATGCATGTATTCAGTCGTATATGTGCATTTAGTTGGAAAATTAAAGATGTAATTGCTACATGACTACTCAGTTACAGACACCCCAGACTTCTGATCCACTTGAGAGTTGTTTAAGTAAATACATTATGAAATATTTACGCTGTATAAGGCCTGAAACATCAACAAATATCTTTACGTGCTAACTTCAACAGTTTATGAATTATGGCTCTTAAAAAAACTAAATAGGAAAATAAAAGCGAAAAATGGCTACTTATTTTTCGAAGATCCTTTGTCATACTAAGCTTCGGAAATCTTCGTTCAGTGGCTTTATATTCGATTTAAACTGAGATGTGAGCATGATCTCTCAATCGCAGGATTATTATGTGCGATCGGAAGTTCGTACACATTCTTGTGTTCAATTTTAATTCGGTAGGAGAAACCTCTTTCCTTCTGTCCCTTTCTGAAGATCTAAAATTAATAAGACCAACTACGAAGTCAAAATGACTCCATTTGAAACAAGTTTCTTGTATAGCAGAATAAAATGAAGGCACATACAAGCGAGATGAACAAGAAAACTTTTAAACTTCTTTAAAAATCTAAATTTATTTATTGGAGATAAGTTGCTTCTAAGGCTATATAATTCACTGCTGCTGCACGCAGATAGCTATCATTAGCAACAACCTTGTAGTCGTTGATGCCACAAAACAGTAACGCGTGTTATTTCTTTCATCATCGCTGTGAGTACTTGACATGACACGAGGACTTTAGAGTGTGAAAAGGAGCTACGGAGCACAGAATAATGTTCTTTGGTGTCAGTATAAGTAATTAAGGACGGAACCAAACAAGGTGAGGGGGGGTGGGCGAATTGGTGCTTACTGTCTAGAGACAGAAGAAGAGGTAAATCCATGAAATTAAGTTTTGCCAGACTGCTTCCACAGCAAGACTTAATGCCCTGTAATGCTACAGATATCGTAAAACTTAATATTACAGACAGTGAATCACGAAGGTCCTACACACCAAATATCTTGTCTTTAAGGATAACTAAAATAAATGATTCACAATTTAGGATTGTATTCTGTGGATTGCTACTTAGCCAGCGTAATCGGCATCGTGCGAAAAGCAGTTAACTTAAAACACGGTTATTCCGGAGAAACAGTGAATAAAAATAGACATAAAGAGTAATAAAGATAAAGCAAATAGTAAAAAATCATCACTGACATTTCTCAATCTCAGCAGCAATTTAACAATTTGAGGTGCACCAAAAATGATAATATTTTAATATTTCTAATAAAAATAAAAATAATAATAATAATTTAATTTTAGTTACTTAATTCAATATTGAAGCCACTAATTTCGCCAGTTTCAAATCAAAGCAGTTCAGCCGGGAGTTCAGTATGGGTCAGAACAATGTATTTTACAACATGCACATCTCATTTCCAAAACAATGATCACAAAATTAGGGGGTTCGTTCGACGCTAGAATAATGTTTTTGTTAAAAGACTTGGGGGTGACAAGGAAAGATTGAGTCTTTGCCACAACATATTATCTCATTTGTGTGCTACACATCTCCTGGGGTGCTTAATGAAAACACCAAAAACTTAAATCTAGATGTGTGACTCCATGCAGATAGAAAGAGTAAGTTCCTCTGTAATAGCGGTAAGTGTTTATTAGATTACACTGCGTCAGATGCAAGAAGAGTAGGCTTCTCTCTAAGTCAAAATATTTTGTTTTCGGAAAGATATTCTAAACAGATATCTCCTGAGAATATCCTAAATATTGCTGATGCACACACTTGTAAGAAAAGCTGTTAAAAGATTCATATCTGCCTAAGTACAGATAATTTTTTCACACTATATACGTATTCTATTAGATCCGACAAACTTTTGCAATATTAATATTTAAAAAAACATGTCCGGGAAATTATCTGCTAGAGAATGTCTATTTTGCTACGCAGTTCAACATTTTAAAATTTCTAAATCATTATGATTTTATTTTTCATCCGAATAAAGCCACACCGACTGTAAAAAATCACGCAGTTAACTTGTATCGGATTATTCAAAATCTCGCTACATTTGTAAGCCATTTGTCATAAGCCACATGTGATGCGATTCAAGTCTGGTCGGATGATATCAGAGGGGATAGTGTTCAAAACACAACATTTAAAAGTAACATTTTAAAATCCATTGTCCTCATCGTTGGTATGTTACATTTACAGTGCCAGTTGGAAAGGAAACTTTTTAAAGTAGAATACATTTTAGGGTAAAGCGTATCATAAAATGCATTGTTCAAAGGGCCCTTATATTCAGTGCTATTGTAATAATTCTATAAAAATAAAAAAAAAGCTTTGAACAAAATTAATGGCTACTACAGTTTGCGCGCCTTCATACATGCAGCTACCTATACACATATCGAGTCACCGTGGTGAATTCATTCATACACATACCCCGTCCAAGCATCCACTCATGCAGTCACCCGTCTGTCCATTCACTCACCGAAATGTGCAAGCACCGTGCATTAATTCATCCATTCAACAACCCATCCACCTATCCAACCGTTCAAGCATCTATACACTCAACCAAATATAATTCAACTGTCCAACCACCATCCATACGCAACGTCGTTAAACAGTACACACAAGCCATCCACGCATTAAATCATCCACCCACCAACTCACGTGATCACACCAGACCTTTCGTAAAATAAACATTTCCAAATCTTCTAGACGTAGTTGCGCTAGTTTGAGGGAGACTTTCCGTTATCTGAAGTTCACGTCTTGAGACATGAAGAGCCTGATATAAACAGTTGGCACTGTATCATAATAGCCTCATGCTACGCACAAGACCTCGCTCCCTTGTGACAATCTCTCAGCAGGTACCACCTTATTACTTGGAACAAAGTAACTAAGTACGCACAGAACATTCATTAAATATGCACTGTCTGTATATAACGTCAAGGCAAGTAAGCCGACAATATTGAAAGCTTTAATAAAAGAACGCCCACAGCTGTACAGAAATGAAGCGTACTGTCTTTAGATTTCAGAGGCGCCTCGGCTAAATAACACGTTTGGCATCGTGACTGGCGTTCACCCGTGTCGTCTACTCAGAATTCCAAGAATGATGAAACTAAATGCTTTTCCTCTCACACGTCTTTTTACCCAGTGCATTGCTGTAGTGGCAGAACACTTGAAGTGTACAGGGAGCTAGAACTCCTCTCTTTGAACCTAGATCGGACGACAGGCAAATTTGACAGAGGGGATTTGTGGTTTACTTCAGCTTCCTTAGACAAAAGGTGTACCAAAATAAGTGACAAATATAAATCGTCCTTAAAGAGATGGCCACTTAGATGATATTGAAAACCCTTGTAAATGTAATGGGTGATATCAGGAGGCGGAGAAGGGTAATTAACAAAACTGCTTAGTGAAAGAGGAAAAAAAAGGACATGCCGAAAATATGATTCGCAAGCCCATACAGGCACAAATTTGCATAATGCGTGAAGGCTAAAAAATAAACAGTTTACTATTCACGTATACTCTCTGCCACATTCAGGCTCTTTTCAAACGTGTACCGGAAGTAACACTGCAGAATCTTAACAATGACTTCACATATCCTTCAAATTTCGAGATGTTGACTAGTGGTGTTTTGATTACACGTCTGCTTTTGACTTATGCTGGCGAGTAGGCACAAGGACAAGGACGGTTTGGAAGACATACGTGGGTTCTCACGGTGCTGATTTCGAAGACAGTTCTGGTCTGGATTGTGAAGCCGTGTGCTGTGGTTGATACATCACCAACACTTCGGGATATCTTCCGCCTTTCTCTTGTTTTCTTTCCTAAAAATGAAAGCTGCTTGCTCAGTAATGACGGCACATATCTATCACCTAGAACGATATCACACCTCAGAGAGGCAATATGTGATGCTGAAATAAACAGTTTAATCTGCATACTTGTTCTTTTCGTCCTCTCGATCTTTTGTGCCTTGGACGTAATAGCTACATTCAGATCACTACAGAAGTACATTAAATTTTGAACTAATTAACAAATCGTTTGCTTCTGTTTTCTGTACAGAAGTAACTTCTGTTGATCAAAAGATATACATATTTTAGAACATGAATGGGAAACTTAAACAGTAAAAGTGTGTACTACTGCAATAGGACTGAATTGCACATTTTATTATTATTATTATTATTATGAATTTTTCACTTCTCAGCTTTGGCTGGGAAATATTCACCTATCCTGGGATGTAGTAATCAACAGGATTAGGCTCACTGGTCTTACTAGTCATTTAAAAAGTTTCGTAGAATTGAACATGTGCCAAGAATTACAGATTTTTGCAGTTGTATATATGTATTCGGGTGCAAGTTAAGTCTTGTTAGACTTTGTGATAGTGACTTTGGAATTACTCCCGTAGATGATATTACTAT
>Ga0123354_10000207_pt1 | contig 51280 bp, 16 predicted proteins | sample TergutLab28metaG_2_FD_97872 | JGI IMG/M metagenome (GOLD analysis project Ga0123354, IMG submission 97872) | Labiotermes labralis P4 segment gut microbial communities from Petit-Saut dam, French Guiana - Lab288 P4 | ecosystem: Host-associated > Arthropoda: Insects > Digestive system > Gut ... | reverse complement strand
GACCACGTGACACCCCTCTATCCGCAAAAGTTGGCACTAACTTCGCCGACCGGCGGCGGCCGCTCTGTCGGTATAGTTCGCGTGCGGACTAAGGCCACGGAGTTTAGTTTTAGTTTAGTTTATTCCTCTACATGTTTCGAGCACAACATGTAGAGGAATATAAAAAACTTATTTTAAAAACAAGAATTTGTGTATTAAGTTGGTCAATTGCTAAGATTATACTGAGATGCACGGTCAGTTAAACATAAAAAAATACATCAAGCTTGTACTAGGGATGCGACGACGTATTTATGTAACAAGTGGTTTGTCATTGGTGTGGAACAAATGGTTGTTACTCCCTTACATTTCATTCGTAATTCCAAAATTTTATAAATATTTACAGTTACATGAATAATGCTTCTCAGTTAAACTGCCAAGTGTCCTATGTCCTTAAGTAGTAATTTCACGTTTAAAGAGGAAACATGTGTTTCGATCCGTTCGTTAAATATTACTTAGGTTTCCTTATTGTTGCACCGTGCATTTCGTAGAATCACTTTATCAACCATCAAATGCACTTACATAAAATTTCACATAAAACAATTAAAATCGCTCCGACATGTTTCGATCCTCAGATCATCCTCAAGGAGCTACGTTGTTCCTTGCTAAAGTTATTTTAAAAACATTAACAAATTAATTCCTTTATGTTAACAGGGTGTTGTGGCAGCATGACATTATCCCGCCACGGCATAAATTGGGCACTTGGATTTGCAATTATTCACGAAGAACAATTTCCACTTCCCCATTCCTGCATTCCTGTGGAATCGGCGACCTCCCAATTACTGCTTCAGCGGCACAAACAAGTTATCTGTCGCGAGGCGTGATTCGTGAGCACGACAGTGTACTTCCGTACAGTAGGAGACATAACACAATAACAGATCCTAGAGTCGCTGCAATCCGAATTTCTGGATCGTCCACGCTGTTTTTTGGGGGAGAGGAAGTGGCAAAGGGTGTAGCCGTTTTCTCAAGAAGGAGGTGAAAATTTCTGTCCATGAACGAATGTGAAAGCAGGAGCCCGTTTTGTACTGCGACGGAATTTTTCAACCAGTACCAAGATGGGGAAAAATGCATCAATATGATCCGGTATTACGTTCAAAAATAATTATACTTTGGTAGCATAAGCGAGCTACCATTTAACGCTGAGAGACATAACGTAATTTTTGTGACCTGGGAAGCTTACTTATTTAAAATTTCTTAATACCCTATATCACAATTCTCTATTCATTATGACACTCCTGCCAAAAAAGCACAAAGGCCCATATTGTATCCTCTGATTAATTTCCCATCACTTACGAACTTGTTTTCAAATAGTGACCACTTTATGAACTGCATCTTTTCAAAAACTAAACAATTGTGAACGCAGGAAAATCTGCCTTATGAAAAGCGCCATAATCTCACAGTAAAAACATTACAGATGGAGAGAAAATAACACTATACTAACGAATTAAGTATATATGCACACACACACACACACATAAAACACCCGCGCGCGCGTGCGATTCGGATAGCCTGGTGTACAGCAATCCAAACTGCTAATTGGAAGTTATTGTTCAAAGACTAAGGTTTTTAAGCTCTGTTATCCTTCTGTATTATTAATATATATTAATAATATATTATTATATTATATATATTATTAATATATATTATTAATCATTCTCTCACTAATTAATATCGTCATAACCTCAAAAATATTATACATGGAGGGACTTTTAAAATCAAAGCAAGGGTTTTGAATCATAAGTTTATCCTACTAAGACTGAAACATATTTTTTCCCCCACAGTATCATTTATTTGTCAGAGGGTTCCCTGGACCTGCTAGGTTGTCCATCAGAAAACAGTAGCATGAAATGAAGATGAGAGCACACCATTAGAGATGGGTAAAATGTAAGTAAACGGAGAAATACATTTTGCATTTTTAGTTTGTGCTGCACACATGCCATATGGTATAGCCAGATATTGAACCCAGGTTTCCTCGGTAATAGGGCGAGGACTAACAGCCTGAATCAAGACCTGCATTTAGAAGAATACGGTTCAAAATCGAATTCTACTAAACATTCAGTTCATACCTCACACAGCGCCCGGTACTTCTTGTAAGAATCACGCAAAATATAAACACACTCTGTTGCACAGAATGTACTTTTTTTTTTTGTTAAGCCTGGTGATACAAATAGTTACCACTTGACTCTAAAGGGCGAACTGGAAGACTAAACTACACCTCATCTACTGTAGTGATACATGTTTCATTACTTGACATACCGACTGCCGTATCAGGTCACAGCAAAGGACATAAATAAAACACGTGTTTGCATAAAAGCTAATACGTCATGCACTAAAGCGCGTATGGCCTGCTTCTGCACGCTTTTCGGGATAAAACAGATTACTCCGTGCCTCGGATATCAGCAGAAGCTCCGTAGATTCCCAACCATACAAACAGCTGGATGGGACGGATCGGTGACCGCACAAATATAAGAACATTCCTTCAATTCCTCTATCACTTGTGTTCAATCGGCAGTTATATTCTGATGCACTTTACAGGTAGCAACACCAGACGAATCCGATAAACATCACATACTCGAATGCAGTCTACATGGAACTGGTAAACATTATTTTAAAAGGCATTTAATATCCACACAGCGCAAACAAATCAGTTGAAATTAGAAGTGTGTAAACATTCAAGTAATCGCTACCGTTTAGCAGAGTCATTCTTGAGAACCTGAGAGGTCTTCAGCTGGTCAAGGACTACCACAAGATTTATGGAAGGCAGAAATTTTTTTACCAGTGCACTAGACCACGACGTTGGTTCGCATAATGAAACCGTCTTAGTTTAGCTCCAACTACATCTAGGTCTCCAAGTAGTTATTCTTCGAGTTTCAAATTGAAATTCTGTGCTTATTTCCGTATTGTTCAATGTTTTCAAAATTTCAAACAAACGATAATGTATTTTCGTTGTTATACCATGCATGTTGTTCATGTTCACGTTCGCGTTCACGCACATCCGTAACAGGGCATTCTTCGCAACACAACACAACACGGCATGCTGCCACAATACCCACCTGGAGTAGCGAAATTAATGTGACGTTTTATAGTGTAACTTTAGCAAGGGCGATATAGCTCCCTGATGATGGTCCTAGGACCGAAATATGTCGGAGCGTTTTTAATGTTTTAATGTGTAAATTTTATAAATTTTATATATGTGCAGTAGTTGGTATAATAATTGAGTAAACGATAATGCAATTTAAAATTCATTTTGTGAAATTTCAATCGCACTATTCAGATTAGTGCAAGTGTGAAAAATCGCGAACTACTCTTTCTGAAAATCTAATGAATAATACCAAAATTCGGTGAAAGATAAACCAGAAAACACAATTTTGTATCCACTTTCAGCGTACGTAGCAATCCATTTGAACAAAACTCTCTTTCCCGCTCATTCTCTCTCCCCTCACCTCCTACCACCCTTTCAAAATCCACCACCCCCTTGTGTAAATCACACTGCGAATAGAGTAGCTACTGTTTGCATGGAGACTAATTGGCTTGGTTATTTAGGACCCCCTCTCATTCGACCCTCACTTTTCCCGCTCCTCACTTGCCTCATATGGCAGTCATGTAAAAACCAGGAAATTTTCTTTCCTCGTAGAAATAAATAAGCAAAGGTCAAACGGAAATACACTAGTCCTGTGTGTTAGTTTCGATATAGAGAAGACAGACGCACAGCGGCGCTCTTAGCACGATCATCAGCAAGAACGTCCCCCCCCCCTTCCAAACGAAATATTTGGCTGTGGTCAAGAAATTTTGTACTCGTAGTTTATGAATGCAAGACATCCGGATGTGACAGTTAAGGTACTGAGAAGATTATCGTGTTCTTGGACGTTACGCAAAACAAAATGGTTCATAGGTTAGGTTAGGTTTGTTTGTAACAAAAATATGAGAAAAAATAACTTTATATTCACATTCCTAACATCCTGATAAAATGAGCAAAATTTTAGTATTCCATGATCAAGATAAAGGTGGAAGTTGAAGACTGTGCTTAAGCAAGCACAAAACGCAAACGCTCGCAGCCCCGTTACGCATCATCACTTGGATGATAACACACAGCGTCCACAAATCAAGAAGTTTCCCTGTACGTTACATTCTGCATTGTTCTACTACTTTGTCATTCTCAGATACTAATCGGGTGACGTCATGTGATGGGCTGCCATATTCTTCGAGGAAACCATGTCTCAGTGCGAGCCTCACAGAAAACCGTGCAGTGACTGAGCCATACGCTTGGTGTGGCTCAGTCACACGCGCTGCTCCACGTGCTATTTCGTCTCTCTTCCTTTTATTCTTATACCAACCCAACCGTTAATGTCATCTACATGAGTGCTGCTATATGGTTGTACTGTACTGCATTATACCAGGGGAGCTGATAAGTCCTTAGCCCGACCAGGAAAGAAACAAGCTAATGTTTCTGTCAGAATGGCGTGAATTTCCTTCGGCGTCTTGGCTCGCATGGAAAAACAAACTTGATGACAGCTAGCGTCTCGATGTTGTTGAAATCGCGCGCGTCCCTGACATGCTTCCGAGCTTGTTTCCGTCCTGGTCGGGCTAAGGACTTATCTGCACCCCGGTATTATCGACTTTCAGCTTCTTTTGCAGTCTGTGCCGATACCTCTCACTAAACTGAGTCTAAATTATAAAACAACTGCCCTTCGCGAAGATTACACACGTAAACGGGAACAAGTTATCGGTAACGGTGGTTGCCACATAAACTGGAATGCAAGAGTACATACTGCACAGAGAACATACCGTCCGGAAACAATGGTTGCAACGGAAATGGGACTCTGACTAAATCATACACCAGGTCGACAAATACTTCAGGGAGATCATTAAGAGCTTAGATTTTTCTTTCAAAGAATGCAATCTTTATTTAAATCAATACAGCCAGCAAAATTACTGCTCCTGATCACCAGTGCTTTTAGGAGGGGATAGAGATTAATAATAGTTTCCAAATTCAGTAACAACAATAACTAGTTTCTGTAAGAAACAACTTTATAGTAGTCAGTGGCACTCCTAGGACACACGTTACAAATAAAGCAATTTCTATTAGCATTTATTTTAATTATGAATTTATTGATGGTATACTTTCTTTTTCAGATACATGTATCGATTGTGTCTAATATGTGTATTTACAGACCAGTTTCTTCGGTGGCATGCAGGAGAATTTATTTTTCCTTGCAGTTCAAATACCTCTTCACTAAGAAACACAAATATTTTAAGCAAACACCTGAAGAAATAACACAGTCAGCATAGTGACCAAGCCACGACATGAAGAACCGATCGACCAGAGCTCGGTTCCAGGAAGGCACACATACTCTTTCTTTAGCTCCATATTCAAGATTGGCGCCGGCAGTCACGAAGTAACTCATTCAATTTCTAAACGGTGTTCTTCTACTGGGGCTAGAGTGGCCAGATCGAGGAAACTGATCATTCATCTCGACCTTCCTCCAAGGTTAAGAGTCATGGAGCCATACCTGTCTACCACACATGTCTGCAGAGCGTGGTCCTAAATTAAACAAAGGGAAATCTTGAAATTCCACGTTCACCCGAATTCAGCACTCACCTCCAGGGCCTTAGATCGGTCATCGTATGTTTCATCAATTCTTCCTTCAGTCATCTCCATTAAAATGACAATTTAGCAAAGGACGGTTGCTGCAGAATCACTTAAAAAGCCCTGTCTCCCCATCCCCCTTCTAACAGCTAACCTTTGGGAGAAAATCCTTTTGCCACTATCCTGAGACACTTCCCTGCACGTCGGCCATCTTATCCTGTTAACCCCTCATATAAGGGGTAAATCCCCCTGGGAGTGCTAACCTCCTTTAGCGCTCGGCCTAAGATCTTGCTTCGCTTACTCCCAGCGGGAAATTGGACGCATAAAACATTTACTGTCTTACATTCCACCCTACTCGAACCTCGGAGACTTCGTTTACAGAGAAAATGCACCTCATAACAAAGATTCGGTACGTTTCAAACCCTTTGGTTCATACTGCTGCCCCCCTCCCCATCCCAAAAGTTACAAACCGTTTTACATCAAAGCAACTGTAAAAGGTCCAATGTCCATTAATCTCAGATCTGTATTATTATCGTATGTGGCTGCAAGGTACACCATGTCCAAAAGGTCTGGCATTATTAGACCACATTAATATTTACATACTGTCAACGTAACAAAGTAGGCGCGTTGACGGAATTGGTGCAGTGAATAAGTTAAACGGGTATCTGTGAATATAATGGCTGCGACGACTACAATCACAGTCGCGACGTAAGTAATATTTAAAAATATTTAATGTTATACCGTGTATTAATGTCCACTTCGACACAATCGGTTAATAATTTTTTTCTGTTGCAGCCAATGACGTATATATACACATTACATTTCCCCCTGCACCCTGCCATACACCACTCATCCTCAGGCAGATAATTCAATAAAACCACACGCTGAAGAAATGAAGGATCACGTTCCCAAATACAGGCAACCCTGTAACGTGCCATTAAGGCCTAGAGGGGACGTAGACCTTCAGCTGTACCCACTCAAAACTATGACGCTAGAAGCAATATGTGGTCAGCCCCACGCACCGTCGCTCTACCCCAAGGAAACAGACCCGGTACACATTTTACAATAGGCTGCGTGGGGTTCGGGGTAAGTCTGGACGGGTACAAAAAAAATTTGCCCACTCTGAATTCAAACTTCGGAACGTCCAGCCCTTACCAAGACTGTATATCGACTACGCTATCTTTTCACTCATAAACTGTTACTATATGTGGTAACACTGGCCTACACTGAAGAAAACACACTAACAAAAACAGCATTACCACTATTTAATTATTTAAATAGTATACCAACTGATGCACGTACATAAAAATTCCACATTAAAACATTAAAATTACTCCGACATGTTTCAATCCTAAGATCATCATCAGGGAGCTACACTTTCCTCGCTAAAGTCACTATTAAAATTAGTCACTGATTACTTTCGTTTTACGTGTATAAACAGGGTGTTGTGGCAGTATGTCATGTGACATGCTGCCACAACACCCTGTTTATACAACAAAATTAATCAGTGACTAATTTTAATAGTGACTTTAGCGAGGAAATTGTAGCTCCCTGATGATGATCTTAGGATCGAAACATGTCGGAGCAATTTTAATGTTTTAATGTGGAATTATTATGTATGTGCATCAGTTGGTATACTAATTAAATAATTCGACGATATGCACGGTGCAACAATAAGGATAGCATTACCACTGTGAAAACTACAATATACAGCACGTGAAACAGAACAAAGGTACACAAGAAATATGTGAGGTAATAACTGGAAAATCAAAGTCAAAAGAGGGTACGCAAAACATATATATATATATAAATACGTTGTAAGAGAAATAAGGCTTACACCATTCATATTCTTAAGACATTTAATTTTAATTTATAACATTTTTTTAAATATTACTTTATGTTATTTATATTCATTTTACGAAATCTTTATTCCTACCGTCTATGCTATTTATGAGTGACCTTCGTTGGATTGAATGTAATGATTGAAATATGCTGAGGATACATTCATCCAATATAAAATATTTGAAACAGAAAAGACAAAACTAGTGTACTGTGATGTTATACAAAGTTTTTCGAAACACCTAGTTCCATGTTACGATAGTATCTCGTGAAGGAAACTGTAGCCCACAAGCCAAGATTTGAATGATTGCATCTTAACACTGGACAGGACTTGTGGGGCACCACCAGCCTGCTGGGTGCAACAAATGAACCCAGTAAGGAAGGCGAGGCGGATTTAATGTCAAGCGGAGTGGCTATGAAGTTGCGAAACTTGAGGCTATCACAGCGGTTAATGAGGATTCAGGCCTTCTAAGGAGTTATGCTGCGTCGGCTGGTAAATAGTCACCGACGCTTCGAAGGAACTGAACAGACTGCGTCTTCAGGGTTATCAGTCTAACAAGAGTCCAAACAATCAACATGGATGAACGCTCCTCCGAACGACAGATAACATCTGAGGAATAGTCAAGTTTCGGCTAAGGTGGCAATAATTATCCAACAAGATGCAACAGAATACAGTTTATTTACAACTGTCAGCTGCTCAACATGTTTCGGATGGTATTTCACCCATCATCAGGAGCTCATGACACTGTATCTACAGTATCTGGCCGGACGGGAACTGCAGTTCCCGTCCGGCCACGTTCACGACAGTTAGCAGTAACGGTCTCATTAATGCCAGATACAGTAGATACAGTGTTATGAGCTCCTGATGATTGGTGAAATACCACCCGAAACATGTTGAGCAGTAGACAGTTTTAAATAAACTGTATTCTGTTGCATCTTGTTGGATAATTATTGCCATATTATACGATGCACGGTCCATCGAACAAAAAATTCCTGCTAACATTTTCTTAAGCAATGCCCTGCTCCATGGACTGGCGTACTAAGCTAAACAACACTGTAAAATAAACAAGTTCTATATAAACCGGACGGGAACAATAGTAAGTGAAACAAAGAAAGACAATGTATATAGCACTGGTTCAGGGTATTACCCTCAAATAGATGATTCAATTACTCTTCATTGTTCTTTCTTCTTTTTCAGTCTGTTTTTATTACTTCTCTATCTGCGCTGTGGCAGTTAAATCGAAGTGCCCCCTCTATCCGGTTCGCTTTATTTCCACTACATACAACTTCCAATAGCAACACGGTAATAGAGGGAAACAACAGAACAAAAGGTGCAGACAACCAGGTGATAATAAAAGGTTAAACAAAGTGGAAGGTAGAAAATGTGTCACAATTCATGTCACTTTGCATAAATAATTTCATTGTATTTAGGCCAGTGCTTCGGAATCAAGTACCTTCTTTTGTGTCCTTCGCGAAAGCAGACTTCATGAATGGTTCCTCTGGAGTTTATTTACAACTATTTTAATAGACAGCAGATATGCATCAGCTTGAATGACGTTAACTCCCTACTCGTAAAAACTGGGAGAGAACAGAGGAGGCAGTGATACAGTCGCATGTCAGGGTGTTTATGGGATCCTGAATAATGCATATTGCAAATATAGCTACAAAGATCAGTCTTCCTTGACAAAGTAAAAGTCGTTCTTTATTTCATACAAAAAACCGACTAATGCAAATTTATATTATTCTCACCACTTTATTAGCACTGTTTTACTCCAACATATTTCGGGCCTCAAAGGGTCATCTTCCAGGCAAACGACTGATACATTTTTACAACCAGATCAACAAAATGTGTACCGGATGTTGATCTGGCTATAAAAATATATCGTTCCTTCTCTCTGAAGATGGTCCTTTGAAGGCCAAAACATATTAGAGTAACACAGTGCTAATAAAGTGGAGTAAATAATAGAGTGCATTAGTTGGTTTTTTGTATGAAATAGTGATATCAGGGCACAGAATGGAACAAGATCAATTTGAGAGTTACGCACCTCTCCCAGCAATTTCGCGCCTTTTATAGAACTTATATTTTCACTAAAACGGTTTGTAAAAGTAAATCCTGAAGTTTATTTCCTATACTGTTTATTGAGAGAGGCTGTCAGTTGCAAAGACTACGTGGCGAGGATCAGAGATGAATAAATGAGTATGGAGCGATGGTGGAATGAAAAGGACAGGGGAAAAACGAATACGGAGCGATGGTGGAATTACAGTGGAAGGGAAAACTAAAGCACACAGAGAGAAACCTGTTCCAGTGCCACTTTGCCCAACACAAATCACATTAACATGCCCCCATAAATTTTTGTTGTAGTAGTAGCAGCAGCAGTAGTAGTAGTAGTGTAGTGGCTGTAGTAGTGGTAGTGGTGGTGGTAGTGGTAGTAGTAGTAGTAGTAATATTAATATTAGTGGTAGAAGTGTAGTGGCTGTAGTAGTAGTTGTGGTAGTGGTGGTGGTGGTGGTGGTGGTGGTGGTGCTAGTAGTATTAGTAGTAGTAGTAGAAGTAATAATATTATTAGTGGTGGTAGTAGTAGAAATAATAGTGGTGGTGGCGATAGTTGTAGTATTCTTGAAGAGGGACTGCATCTGAAAGGGACCACATGTTTCTCACACTTAAGATGCAATACACATATACAAGCAGATGTTTCCTCTTCTCGTTTCAAAAAATATCTTCCCTCGCCTTTTTATTTGATGATACATAAAATAAGCGACCAGTTACAATAATAACTTTGAACCCCCCATTTCGAATAAGAATACACAAGTTTTGAAATATACGCAGAGCGTAACAGCGTAACAATGCAGGCGCGGTGGTTCCCGTGACTAGATCTCGCAAACCGTGAGACTCAAGTCCAAAGTCTATCAAACATACAATGCGTGTTTCATCCTCCCAAGACACTGACTTTCGAAATATTCTTTCATTCTAATGCACAATTAGCGCTTGGGAGCGTCACTAACAAATCAAAGTGAGGGAACGAAGACGCTAACAGCAGGCTAAATCGAAGGCATTCCTACTACTCTTCGGTTCAAAACTTGTTTCTTTCCTGCTGGGTATCTAATAACAGACTGAGTAAAATATGTATATACAACTATAACCTTGCTTGTTTTATACGGACGAGACAATGGGTGTTAACGGAAAGCATACAGGGAGTGTGTATACGAGCAGACTGATACGAACTATAAGTTGGTCAATTATTCCGGGTTTATTCGTAACTGTACTACGTAATTCCGGTGGGGGGCGAGAATTTTCGCACATGTCCAGACAGACACGGAGGCCCACCTAGCCTCCTGCACAATGGATACCGAGTCTCTTTCCCGTGGGTAAAGCGGCCGAAGCGTGGCGTTAACCAGCCACCCCATCTAGCGACGAGACTAAAGAATGATTACAGCTATAATTCTACTTACCCTCTGAACTTCAATGGCTTGCTTTAGGGTGAAATTTACCTTTACCGTTTAATTTATGTACTGCCAGACATAACCCTGCCTTTTTCTCTGACATTTTCATAGTGAGTTGAATTATTACAGACTACTTTCCACACCATACTGAAGTTTGTAACGTAATCCGCTCACGTTCTTCCCGACTTCTCCCAATTTGAATACACTGAGGGATCAATGACTGACGAGTAAAGGTAGTATTAACTCAGGCAGCGTCGCCTATATTGACGTATTAGAGGACTTAGAGCCTTACAAAGTACTGATACAGCTGATACAGGAAGGGCTCTATACTTACACTACCAAAGTCCCACACAGCATAGAACACGAGTTACACAGCAAAACCATAAACCATGCGAATTTTTCCCGTTCACGCTTCCTAGCAGATACCCTTTTATTTAGTTATACATGTTTGCAGAGTAAAGAACGTCTACGTAATATTTTAACGAAACCAACAATGAAAACATTAAACCCTATCAAAACAACAGATAAAATGTGTACTCCACAGCAGAACATGCTGTTCGAATAGCTACGTCCTTGGCCCTTATTCACACATCAGTGGAAGCGCTTGATATGATAGCACAGTCGTCAGGATGGATTTTAAGGACCAGCGAACAAACTGAACACAGCAACTGAGCCGGATGCTCCTCCTGGCCTTTTCTCCCTCCCGGCATAGCTTTCTATCTTACAAGACATAAGCACGCCCACAAGTCCGCTCTCCTGACTGTGTATTCCTACATTTCAAGATCCGACACGGAAACAGATCACAGACTTGCCTACGCATCACGTGTTAAATGCTCTTTTTAAGTCAAAAACAAGGTGAATGCAGCGACGGCATGAGACTTTGAAGTGATATCCACAGAATCTGTACTCGAATCGGAATAGCGTGGTCAGCATAGCGACCAGGCTACAGGAAGGAAGTCTCAAGAACAGTGATTCCATTTCAGGCAGGGACAAGAAATTCACCTCTTCTCCAAAGCGCCGAAACCAGCTCTGGGACACATCCATATTCGGTAGACTCTTTACTCAGGGGTGGCCGGAGTGTAGCCCTGACCAACTGTCCTCATCTACTGCCCACAGCTCCCACATCCTCTGTTCCTTCATGACGTACACGCGGATAAATTTACCTTCAAAAATTATGTAGTTAAATTGCCATTTCCCCTTTTTTCTTAGTCTGAACTGTCTCCCTACTCGTTGTAAGTGTAAAGGACCATTGGTGCACCTGATCACGCTCAGTGACACACACATACTCAGCAGGACTCCTCTGGACGAGTGATCGGCACCACACAGAGAACTCTACCTGACAACACACAACACTCACAACGGACATCCAAGCTCACGGTGGGAATCTAACCCGCAATCCCAGCTAGCTAGCGGCCGCAGACCCATGTATTAGACCACTTGGCCACCATGATCGGCGCAACTATTTCCTTACACAAATGAAGTACCGGTAATGCTCATAACACTAACAACCATATATGACTATTATCTACAGTAGGAAAGACGGCATTAAGCATAATGCTCAGAAAGCCTTGTTTTAAAATCGTGTTTACTCTCTCGGCGTTCCTTGTTACGTACAAGCCAAAGGATATAGTTGGAACACAATTAGTAAAGTTAATTTAGTAAATGCCTGAGCACTGTCCTAGACTGGTTGCCACTGGACACTACGCAAGTCAAATTAAACCAGTCAAAACCCCCATACATTACACACTTTAATATTATCCGTCATCTATAACTATGTCTTCCACAAGGCATCGTTCCTTCAGGTTTACCGATTAAAGCTATATATATATATATATATGTACTTTTCATCCTTCTTTCATGGGCAACGACCAAGTATACCGATATCTCATCCTCAGCAACCCGTAATACTTCTATCGGTCAGAAAATAAGTTTACATAGCGTTCAACGTCGAAACTAAAAAACTTCAAAACATTCCGTGAACAGCGCTGATAAGGCGTCCACTGATTACTGTTTCCAGTTCTGAAGAATAACCTTGCAGTCACAAGTTGTATGATCGTCGTGATGTGGAAACGCCTGCGACGCAGTGACCGGTAATACAGGATACGGACTACCATCAACGGAGAACAGAGGAGCTCATCCTACTCTAACATGGGTCAGTCCTGGCGGGCACTATGTGGGGAAAATTGCGGGAGAGGAGTGCAATTAAATCTGAAGTGCTTTATTTTAGATCTGAAAACAGAGAGCCCAAAATTTATGCACTGTGAACTTACCGTCTTGGGCTCTTTTAATATTCGGTAAATGGTGTAATTTTTGAAGCACCTTGTTGTGCGGTGTTCGCCAGAGCCCTGTTATTCCCTCCCTCTTATTTCAAATATTCTTTTGTGAAACTTTAATTTAACTGAGCACAACAGAACTTATCCTCGGCTACACGCATTTTCAGAACCTATACTCGCTCACAGCAGCCTATGGGACCTGCTAGTATCCGCAACACAGAATGCAAAAGTTATCCGTTGCAGTGAATGGAAGGAAAGCCTCACTCACTTTGTACCTCAGCGCTGAACTGAACTGGGTGTTCAGCTTCACGCTTCTGCTTTGAAGTTAAAAATAACCAAATATTGTACTATTAATTTGAATGCTTTGAAATTTCCCAGTCTGATTCAGCACATTCCAAACTTTCCTCAACTCTGTTTTCATACAAAACACATTTCGTACATCTGTCAGCGAACCGTCGGAATAGCAAAGCTTTCGGGTCTCAGCATCCTGTTTGACACTACACACGACCCGCCCAAATGCTAGGCACAAAGTCTGTGTAATAAATGTTTTCCAACTGTTTTCTGTGCCAATCCTCACGTTCATATAAAGCCTCCGGGTCGTTATTAATTTATAACTGAATAGACACATGTTTCTCACCATCGCTATGAAGAACCGTTTGCCAGGTAAATAAATCTCGAAACCATGATTATGTAAATTCCTGTATTTCAAGCACAGAAGCCAGTCATCCGACCGACTACGTGTATTAATGGACGTTGGCGATTCAAAGGGGGAGAATAACAGATTAAGGGTTGCCCACAGAGTTATCAGATTCGAAATATATTCTAAAAGACAAAGATATCAATATATCTGTAATTCTCTTTTATTGAATCAGACCTACTCTTACATAAACTAAAGTACGACGTGTATTCACCATCAGTAATGACGTCAGGTCGTGGCTGAAGCAATTTTTACAGTGTAGGTGCATGGACTGGTGGTTGTATGTGTGGATACGTGGGTGGATGGATGAACATATATATATATATATATATATATGTATATATGTGTGTGTGTGTGTGCGTGTGTTTATGTATGTACTTACGCGTGTACGCATGTATGTGTGTGTGTGTGTATATATATATATATATATATACACACACACATACACATGCATATATGTGTGTGTGTTTTTATTATGTACTTATGCGTGTACGCATGTAGCAATGTGTGTGTATATATATACATACACACACATACACTACATATATATGTGTGTGTGTGTGTGTGTGCTTTTATGTATGTACTTATGCGTTTACGCATGTATGCATGTATATGTATGTGTGTATGTATTTGAAATGAAACAACAAAGTGTAGCACTCAAATGCGAATTTTCAAGCAAACACAGTTTTATCGGCTTATGAAATTACACAGATTACACCAGGCCCGTCAAACTCAAGACAAGGTCAGGGCCAAAACAGAAATTCAATTGGACATCTTGTGCCGCAATATGCAACGACATATTCGCTCGTCTTCAACGTAAAAAAACGCAAAGATATAAAATGTTTACCGTCTTTAATATTGCAGGACTTCTCTGCTGTATTGTGCAATACACTTTGTGAGAAGGGAAGCACAATATCAAATATCGAAATATGAGCGGGCCACACCATAAAGCTCTGTGAACCGCACGTTTGACAGCCTAGTTTACAGTGACATTAGGTCTCCGTCTATTTATCCAGGCAACCATGGGTCGAAAAAAAGTTGTCTGTGTGACCCGCGCATTGTCTGACATACAGCAACAAAGTTGTTTCTAACAGAACATTTCACTTTGAAATATTAGTTACCACAATGGGGTGAAGCCCGCTAAATTAAAAATTGCAAAATACACACAACCAACGCAGTTGATACTGGATACTTAAACACCTAACCAGTCGCACCATACAGAGCTACTATCCGAAGCAGCCTAATCCTTAACAAGAAGGAAGATTTGATGTAAATGGGAACAAGTGCACCCACAGGCATGAGGCTAGGCGCCAAGGTCCACAATGTTTGCGTTCACTGCAATGGGCACAACAGTGACCCACTAAGTCGCATCAAAATACTGACACCCGCTGAGAACAAAATGACAACCACGCGGCTCGAGAGTCTTGATAGCGGTCAGCATCGCTGCTGATTGGTACCGAAGCTCACTCTGTCTACCGACTGAACAGTGGTGACCCTATAACACAGGTTTCAATACGTTTATCGTAGAATATTTGCTTCAGCGCTACGAAGAATTCTTCTCATCACGTTGTAACTGCCCAGAGTCTCCGTAGTTCGTCTTGGACTAGACATCATGAAGATGAGAAGATAAACTGGTTTTCTGGCTTTTAGCCAGTTTAAATTAAATAAACATTTACTGTATTCAAAGCTCTGGAAAGCGCGGAAGGGTTTAGAAGTTCAAACCTCTAATTGCTCTCCGCATTTAAACCTTGCAGGTCACTAGCATGGGCAAAGGTCTCAAATGCCCCATTTCCATTAAAGGCTTACATTCTCTTTCTTGTTATATCTGTAGGTAGCTGTACGCAGATTTTCGTTCCTTTGTTCGAAATAAATATTTTTCGGAAGGGCTTGCCTGCACTCTGCCTATTTTCTTGACAAAGAGAGAGACACTCCACAACGAAGGCTTGATATTAGACTACACAAAGGAAGGAAGTATTAAAACAAGCGGAACGGTGAACACAGACCCTACCAGCATTATCTTAGTCAAACTTTTCTCATGATTTTGTATAAGGCTCAATAAATGATGGGGGTGTGTTTGTATAGAATTATAACAACGATAAAACTGAGCGGCTCCTGTCCCTCCGTATATTCCTTGGGAAGGATTCAAGCTTACCGGCGAGTGTACGTAGTACTGTAACAGAGAGTCGGGCAGCTTAATGCGGACGGTTACAACGTATATGCCGCCTCTCTGTTACAACGCGAAACTGTTCTGTACTTGGGTCGTCTTGCTGTCTGAACGCACCAATCTCACAGCTGTATCAGCCCTACTTTGTAACATACTTATATACAATTCACTCATTCCATTGGACATCTGTGGTTCCTCCAGAAGGACGGCATTATCGGTACGTCTGAATACGTTTCCATATGAGGATCCACCAAGTGGAAGGCAAGACCTCCCTAGTGTAGCAGTTCACGGAACACTCGGTGTCTGCGAAGTAAGTTTAAGTCTAAACGGCGTTCCCTATCACACGTTTTGATCATTATGTTTTATATTATTACGAGAGAGGCTTGCGCTGGAATAAATGCTTGCCGGTGTCACGATGACAACGAACGCTATAATAAATCCATCACTTTAACGCGGTATCACGTACGAGGCACTGGTTGCATATTCATCCTCGCGTACTCCCTGCCTTTCTTTTCTCTCCCTCTCTCTCTCTCTCTCTCTCTCTAAAATGAGGGAATTTTGATTTACGTCCGCTCGAACTGGCTGCTATATTTTGGCATAAGGTCATGCATACAGTTTCTTGCACAAATAACACTCTCCCCAACCTGTGTGTTAATGGCTCTACTTACTAATGGTTTTTAAACTACGGTGAGAAACAGATGGCTGTTGCTGTTAAAGATTTCATTTTCACAGGCACAGTGGTGTGTAGGTTCGCCTTTATACAGTGAAGGTACCTCAACACGTTAAAATTTAAGTGGTAACTATGTGTACCACATCCCTTACAATACGTGCATTTCGCCTAAAAATGTTTACATGGTTTTTATATGATTATCGCAAGAAATGGAGATTATGATTTTGTAAAAAGTCAACTGATTAAAGTTTGTAAAACAGACTCAGTTATTTACTGTGAGGTATAAATAGAATGTTTTACTTAAGTTTCTTCGTGAAATGTGGGGAAAAGTAGTAACAGGGCATTGTTGTGCTTTTCTGTGTCCACCATTTCTGCCTCAGAACAAGGCGTTGGATTTTTAACGGTACTTTCTGTGAAAATTACACTTTTGGAGGACACCACACCGTCTTAATTGTGGGATTCCTACCAACTACCTTCCTAACTAACTAACTGAGTATCTAACTCCATGAAGCAGAATCATTCTTGAGAAGCTAAATGGTCCTCAACTAGTCAAGAAATTTTATGGAACCCGAAGGTTTATTACCACATTCACAGGCGCCCGCCAACTCTCCTTATCCTGAGCCACATCAATCCAGTCCATTCCTCCCCATCTCGCGTCTTGAAGATCCACTCTAATAGTGTTTTCCTATCTACGCCTAAGTATTCCAAGTGGTCTGTTTCCCTCAGATGTCCTACTCAAATCCTCCTATACATCTCTCCTGTTTCCCATATGTGTTACATGCCCCCGCCCATCTCACCTTTCTTTGTTGGATCTGAGGAATAATATTTGGTGACGAGCACAAATCACAAATCTCCTCTTCATGTAGTCTTACCCAAGCTATTCTGCTTCGTATTTGGAAAAATTCCGGTTTCCAATCTCAGCACGAAGGCCGAAAATACTTAAGAGACGGGTAGAAATTTTCCATAAAAAAAACGCCGGAATTATGCTGCTAATTGTAGTTGAATCACTTCCTTCCAAATCGCTATTCACAACCTTCCAGTCAATACATGGCTGCTAGTCTACTGCTGAAAGTGTTTTTCTTTACACTAGAAACAAACGCTGGTGTGGAGTTTAGTTTATGCAGGAAAACAATATGATCGGCCAGCCAGGATCACCACATTTCTTGCCCAGGCACGCCGCTATAAGATATATCAGCCACAATATGCTGTGACAGAGGGTTGGGTGTTGCATTGCGGATGCAAATCAAAACGAATGAATACCAATTATAACTGATGTGACAGGTTGTGCTGTGTCAGCACTGAACTTGAATGTTCATATGCATTCAAGACACAATTATTTCACATTAATAAACGTCAAAACTTTGAAATCGATACTTGTTTAACCGTTTGTATTATATTTATCGTATCTGGTATCTGGGTTCTACTCTCTCTGGCCAAACTATGTTCCAGGCGTTTCGAAATTTATATTTACGCTAAAGAGACTCCGCGAAAAAAAAAAAGAGAGTCATGGCGATGTATTCATTTCAAGTGACATGGAATGGATATGCAGTCCAAAAATGTACGTGACTTACGTAGATTAGGACAAGCTTTAAATTTCTAGGTGCATCGCTAATTAACATCAGAAGGCTCAAAAAGACAAGTTATTGAAATTGATGATATGGAAGCCTGTAAATCAATAAAATAAAAAGTTTTAGAATTACCTTTACTTCAGCGAAGGAAGTTTAGCAAAAAGTAATTTACAATTGAAGGTGTTAGAGCGCAGCCAATAACGAAAAATAACACCAGAAAGCTGGGAGCAAAGAAATATAAAATGCATTATCATTTCGTAAGACTCCATTACCAATAAGAACAAAACGCCCCATTACAGTCGTGTTCTATCTGCTGTAACCACGAAGAAACAGACAATCCCTAGTGGGTTCAAACACACCGTACAGGACACGTGACTTGGGTTCATTATGACAGTACAAGGAGCAAGTCCAAACTGATCTTTTCATCCTTATTTTGCTTCGGTATTTAAGTCTTTAGAGCGAAATAAAGCTTAATGCATACAGTAATTTCACTTCATACGAACAGCAGGGAAGCTATATTGAAATAAATACTGCAGAATTACTGGAAGAAATACAAAAACATAAACCGAACATCATTAGCTACTTATAAATGCATCAGCTCATTAATGGAATCAAAGAGTTTAATAAAAAACAGACGTGATTAGTGTAGTGGACAAGAGTGAGGTAAAGAATATAAGTGGTACCATTCCCATCTGCAGTAACCAGATCGAAATTTCTGGAGCCGATCCTGCTGGCTGCGCGGTCGAAGGCGTTGGTCTGTGGTCGCTCCCTTACTTGCATTGCGGATTCGAATCCCACAGAGGGCATGGATGTCTCTTATGCATGTTGTGTATTGTCGCGTGAAGGTCTTTGCGACGGGCCGATCCGTCGTCGAAAGAGTCCTACCAGGTGTGTGTGTGTGTGTGTGTGATTTAGTGTGATCAGGTACAACAATAAACCTCTACAGCGACAAATGTGTAGGTAAAACATGCAAGACTAAGAAACAAAGAAAAAAAGAGATTTCAGGAACACAGACAATAAAATATAAATGTAAAAATAATTTTTCGCATTTCATTTTCATGGGATACTGTCGAAATGCAGTGATAGTGATGATGGCCTTTAAAGCCCGATCAAATTGTTCTGTTATTAGAGGATAAAGATGCAGATGATTCTTCTATCCTCGAGGGAAAATCTTACTCCACTCTTCACCCAATACTGTTCGGGTGATAAAATAGAGAAGAATGAGATGAGCGGGACACGTAGCATGTACGGGGACAGGAGAGGCGTATACAGAGTTTTAGTGGTGAAACCTGAGAGAGAGGGACCACTTGGGAGACCCAGGCGTAGGTGGGACGATAATATTAAAATGGATCTTTAAGAAGTGGAATGTGAGGGTATGGAGTGGATCGAGCTGACTCAGGATAGGGACAGGTGGCGGGCACTTGTAATTGCGGTAATAAACCGTCGGGTTCTATAAAAGGCAGGGAATTTCTTGACTAGCTGAAAACCGGTTAGGTTCTCAAGGACTCTGCTCAATGGAGTAAGTAAGTAAGGATATTTACTAGACATGTTGATAATTGTGTAGGTACGTAAAGGCAGTCCCTCTATACAATATAAACTACAATTATCTCCACATACATAACACAATGCATTTGTTTCATACAATTCTCTAAACAAGACTCCAAGATGATAAAAATAAAGACTGAAATGAGTAGGCGTACATGTAACAACAGTCAACAAGTGAGCAAGGCAAACAGCCACCAAATCCTTACCGTAATAAGGGATATATTCCGGAATGCTATGCATTTGGAATTGAGAAGAAATATAAAACTCAGATTATTCTGTTACTGAATTTCATTTAGCCGCCACCAATCGGTCTATTCGACACGAGTGGCCGAACGCTTCCTACTCGCAAACACTCGTTCGGCGGCAGGCTAGGGGCAAATAGCTGCATGAGGGTGAGAGAGACACTAACAAACAGGCGACGCCGAAGTGTAATATGAACAGATAAGATCACAGGCGGTAAAAAAAGAAAACAAACAGCGGGTTAATATACGAAAAATTTTCGCGGTTATATGAACCTAGGGTGCTCACATGGACGTCAATAAGGCTTGGTAAAGTATTATCATAGACAACAAACATCATGATGTGGGTAAGTTTGAATGTAATCACACGTTAACCCTTTGAAGCATGAAACATTTCCTACATCACAGAAAACACATTGTTTCTCTATAACCAAGTTACCAACTGATGGAATGTACAGGGAATAGTTGCCGTTTATGTTACAATTTAAATTAAGTGCACTTTTGGGCTAAACTGAGAATTTATCAGGTGGTTCCTTCAAGGTACTGATAGACTTCAAGCTATTATGAGAGTATGAAGAAAATTATTGTGCTTTACGCTGTGATATAAAGATGTGCAGGTTTAATGTGCACGGAAATAAAACATGTGAAGCCCCTGTAACAGGAATGCCTACGTAGTTACTATTAAGATCCAGTAACTGTATCTTATTTATATCTGGTTCTAAAGGTAACAGGCTGCGCGAGTCCCGACACGACACGCGAATTGATACCCAGTTGTTCTGTCATTTTGTTGACAGGACGGTCAAGGTCATTGAAGCCAAATAATAGGGTGATACTTCTAGATCTAATCCCAACACACGCGTGTGAGATTCATGTGGCCAAAAATGTGCAGAACTTGTAAAGGAACTGAAAATTGTTTATGTTTAGTCAGAATTTCGAACACCTTATGGTGGTCTTCCGAGATGACGCCTTTTGACGCAATTAACTTAGGATCCTTAAAAATGAATAGGAGAGTACCTCCAAAAATTGCTACCCACATATCGGATTAGACACAGAAAGGGCCTTCAACATCGTGTAATTCACAGTTCTCGTATTCTCGTAAACTACTCAATCATAATTTTGTCTCATAAAAACTGAAAATAAGGTACAGTTTTCGAGGTTACGGTGAAATATTTCATAGGGTACATTATTTACAATCTACAGATCCATGATGCTTGAAATGCAGTATGACTGGAAATTAATTAAACTCACCAACTAGCGAGACTAAATATAAAACATGACACAATATTAGAGATTAAGTGAAAAAAACTGGAAGGAAGAAGAATGCAGATTGAGTGACTCCTTCCAATCAACGAAGGAACATGATTCGAGGCCCCTTCCACCCATCCTCTTCTTGTAATGTAAGGAATGACATTACAAAAGATTATATAATTCAGAATTGAAGCTGCTCGGAACGCGAAATGTTTATCTGGAGACAAAGTAGAAAGACTGACCTCGTCTTGCCATTTCGATTAAACTAACACTGGGTAATTTAACAGTACAGTTTGGACTGAAACTTTCTAAACGTAGTAAAAAGCTTCAGTGTGGAAGTAACAGAACGGGGCTAAATATTAAGTTGTACAGTAACTTGAACTTAAGTTCACTCCTCACAAACACGTAAAAATTCTGAAAAACTAATGTCTAATTCCTGTCCCTACCTCCTCCACAAAAATAGGTCACACACACACACACACACACACAAATACAAGCGGAACTTTAAATTTACCCTTTCCATGCATTTCGCTTACCGCTTGGCATTCTTAAATTAGCTATTCATCTGTCCTTGTAAAGCACCAATAATTTTAAAGTTTATATTCCGTGAATTTTCCGTGCGTTCCATTAAGTATGTATGTCTTTACCGTCACATTTCGGACGAGTTTCTCTGTTACTTACATGTGCTTGATATTATGCATTTAGTTGCACTAACAAACGAACATAAGTGTAGCTTGTTTTCACTTATGTCACTAAAACCTAACAACGTTATGTACTGATCACAGGTGGATGTACGAAGGGGATTCTGTCTTTGCTGGCAATCCACGCGCACAAGTCAGGACTTCCTTCGCTGGTCGCATTACTCAGGCTGGAATCTCAGGAGGCTTTACACTGTCACTCACAATGAGAAACGAGGGAATACTGTAAGCCAAAGACCAAAGATTCCCTAAATCTGACCTATATCCCGGCTTCTACTGGCATCTAGAGTCACCATCATTATCATTGACATGCAGAGTAATGTATTTGCATGTTGGTACCGTACTGTGAAATATTTCAATTACTGTTCAAAACACGAGAGAACTGATTACGCGGAATTCTGAAATCATTACTTCATAGCCACTCCGCCATAACTTCAATAGTTTGATTTGGAATCTCACATGCTCTAATTTTAAACCCGTTTCCTCCACAGTATCTCAATGTGTATATATATATAAGGAAAGCTATCTCGCTTAAGCAATTATGTACGCTCTTCATGTTTGTACCGGGCATCAATGACGATTAAAACATTTTATTATCCAACAGATGCACAAATATATAATTCGTAGATACAATTAGAATTATTATAAAATATTTAAAATATTTTATAATAATTTAAATAAATTTTAAATATTTTATTAAAACTTTAATTGTATCTACAAATTATATATTTGTGCATCTGTTGGATAATAAAGTGTTTTAATTATATACACATTAAAATGCCTACCTTCCTGTCTGTCCCGTACTGTCCCTCTGGATAGATGATCTTTTTTCCAAGTAAAAGTGCAACTACGACAAGAAGAGCTCCAAAAAATGAAAACAACTTGTCTGAATAGCATGAAAAATTATCGATAATTGACTGTTCTACAGCGTGAGATTCAAGGCTTCTGGGATGGTCAGTATCTTTATCTTTGGGGTGAAGAAGTCCAAATAAGCGCAAGGTCTCGGAATAGTGTATGTTCATAAAATTAATTCCTCAAAGAAGAAAAGTAACACCTAAAATATCAACTCCCATGTCAGAGTAAATGTGTTCCTTTCATGTCACAAAGGCCAATTAGCTAAATATGTTTAACAGCGATAAATGTACTTTATTTAAAAAAATATTACAGATAAACAAGTAGTTTGTCCCCGGCGCTACCAGATTTTCTGAGTAGTAGTGGGTCTGGAACGGGGTCCACTCAGCCTCGTGAGGTCAATTGAGGAGCTACTTGAATGAAAAAATTAGCGGCTCCCGGTCTAGAAAACAGAGAGTAACGGCTGTGGGGACCCGTTGCGCTGACCATGTGACACCCTTCTATCCGAAAAAGTTGGCACTAACTTCGCCGACCGGCGGCGGCCGTTCTGTCGGTATAGTTCGCGTGCGGACTAAGGCCACGGAGTTTAGTTTAGTTTAGTTTATTACGCATGTTCACTAATACAATTTAAGGACTACCTATTGGTTACCCCAGATGCCTATAGACTAAACATTACAATTCGACGTGCTGCTCAGAGTGAATTTCAGTGATTTCTATGGATCTCACTTATTGCACTGTACAGCGCTAACAGATGTGTTGTCGTAACTGAGGCGGTGTGTGTTTACTGCACCGAACTCTGTGGAAATGTAAGTATAATTCAGGTTCGTCTTTCTCTTCATAGGCCGCCTCATGTTTTACGCGATCAGTAGCCGGTATCTCATCGGAGAGACCAGGACTCGATCCCAGATCAGTTCACATGAGATGTGTAATAAAAACATGGCAATAAGACAGGCTTTTCTCCGAGTACTAGGGTTTTTCCTCTGTCAGTATCATTCCAACAATGCTCCATATTCAGCTTATCTTTCAGGTTATCTACATAAGGCTTTTACCAAAAGGACGAAGTCTGGAAAACCTTCCAGAAAGCGACGTTATTTCGGTAAATTGGGGCGGGGGGGGGGGAGCCACTGTACAGAAACGTACTTTCACTTTTTATTCGTCTTTACAAGTGTTCAAAGGCGAACACGTTCCCAGGTTTCAGTCCGAAATATATTCTTGAACATAAAAATGTTAAATACACGATTCTTCAACGCCACTACACTAAGCATTTCATTAATAAAAATCTGTTGGTCTTACTAGACGCCTGTCTGCTGTTAGGTATGATAAAGCAGTCGGCAAGGCAAAATATTATCTATTAATTCCCTTTTCGTCACTCCAATTCTCCGAACCAATAAAGAGTGCTGATGTTGAACAGTTCCATGTAGTGGGTCCCTGTCACCACGGCATGGCGCGTCCTCAGGTTGCGGATAGAGGAACGGCCTCCGATAAGAAGGGTAGCTGCAAATAAATTGAATAAGCAGTCGCGAACAGCCGACGTGGGTGGTCCTCCAGCTTGGGGGTTGGGCGAGGTGCTAAAAAACCCTCCATGTAAAACACTTATGTTAAGAAACATTCACAGGCGGGATGCTGGCTCTGGAGACAAAATTTTGTGGCGAACGCTTGTGAGTGCGATAATGAACGTTCGGGTTCCGTGAAATGCGGGAAATTTCTTGACTAGCTGCAAACCAGTTAGCTGCTCAAGAGGGACTCTGCACCATGGAGTAAGTAAGTAAGTAAGTAAGTAAATGCTGAACAGTTAAGGAGAAACACTGGGTGACCAGTCTTATGTCATTTTGAAAATAAATATATCCGCTTCAGGAGGATTACCACTATCCGCTGCGTACTTACCAAGAAGAGCGCAGTTCTCATCTACTTCGCGGCGGAAGCCCGAAACCACGCGTTTATACTTCAAGGTACACGAAACGAAATCGCGTTTTAAATGTTACGCTTATACAAATTGAGATTTGTGGCTTCGTCGCGGTGTAGTTGGGGTCTTCACTTGCTGAGTTGCTGCTACCGACGTTTCGGAATATCGTATCTGTCCCATCTTTAAGGGTAAAAGTTTCAAAAACGAATAACACCACGCACTCGAAGATGGAACCGATACACTGATCCGAAACATCAGCAGCAAACCAGGCTTTGTTGCGCAAAAACTCAGAACATTCAAGATGAAGCTTTAATAAATCCTTGCGCCATGCAGGCGCACCTACAAGCAGCATGTTCCTGCACCGCACTTCACAATTCACAACGCCGTAAGCTAACACTTCAGAATTGATTTATCGATGACATCTCGTTGTGATAAACAGCAGACAGGAAGCACAAAATACCTGTCTCAATTTAATATTTTATCAGTTTTGGCTGCTTGCTACATGTTTCCAATTTTGGAAGAGCCATCTGAAACACTTAACACAATCAATGTATACGTAAAGTAAAACCTTTTTATTAACCGTAATACCCGTTTATATTCATTTATATATATATATATATATATATATATATACACATATATATATTCGCTTATATCTTTATCATGGCACCGTGCATCTGTAGTATATTTAATTAATACACCAACAAATGCACATATATTCATTTCATGATCTAAAATTCACATTAAAACACTTAAAACGCTCCTACATGTTTAGATCATACGATCATCCTCAGGGAGCATACATTGTTCCTTGCTAAAATTATAGCTTAAAACCACTCAGCGATTTACATCGTTATGTTGAGTTGGTGCTGTGGCAGCATGCTGCCACAGCACCAACTCAACATAACGATGTAAATCGCTGAGTGGTTTTAAGCTATAATTTTAGCAAGGAACAATGTATGCTCCCTGAGGATGATCGTATGATCTAAACATGTAGGAGCGTTTTAAGTGTTTTAATGTGAATTTTAGATCATGAAATGAATATATGTGCATTTGTTGGTGTATTAATTAAATATACTACAGATGCACGGTGCCATGATAAAGATATAAGCGAATATATATATGTGTATATATATATATATATATATATATATATAAATGAATATAAACGGGTATTACGGTTAATAAAAAGGTTTTACTTTACGTATACATTGATTGTGTTAAGTGTTTCAGATGGCTCTTCCAAAATTGGAAACATGTAGCAAGCAGCCAAAACTGATAAAATATTAAATTGAGACAGGTATTTTGTGCTTCCTGTCTGCTGTTTATCACAACGAGATGTCATCGATAAATCAATTCTGAAGTGTTAGCTTACGGCGTTGTGAATTGTGAAGTGCGGTGCAGGAACATGCTGCTTGTAGGTGCGCCTGCATGGCGCAAGGATTTATTAAAGCTTCATCTTGAATGTTCTGAGTTTTTGCGCAACAAAGCCTGGTTTGCTGCTGATGTTTCGGATCAGTGTATCGGTTCCATCTTCGAGTGCGTGGTGTTATTCGTTTTTGAAACTTTTACCCTTAAAGATGGGACAGATACGATATTCCGAAACGTCGGTAGCAGCAACTCAGCAAGTGAAGACCCCAACTACACCGCGACGAAGCCACAAATCTCAATTTGTATAAGCGTAACATTTAAAACGCGATTTCGTTTCGTGTACCTTGAAGTATAAACGCGTGGTTTCGGGCTTCCGCCGCGAAGTAGATGAGAACTGCGCTCTTCTTGGTAAGTACGCAGCGGATAGTGGTAATCCTCCTGAAGCGGATATATTTATTTTCAAAATGACATAAGACTGGTCACCCAGTGTTTCTCCTTAACTGTTCAGCATTTACTTACTTACTTACTTACTTACTCCATGGTGCAGAGTCCCTCTTGAGCAGCTAACTGGTTTGCAGCTAGTCAAGAAATTTCCCGCATTTCACGGAACCCGAACGTTCATTATCGCACTCACAAGCGTTCGCCACAAAATTTTGTCTCCAGAGCCAGCATCCCGCCTGTGAATGTTTCTTAACATAAGTGTTTTACATGGAGGGTTTTTTAGCACCTCGCCCAACCCCCAAGCTGGAGGACCACCCACGTCGGCTGTTCGCGACTGCTTATTCAATTTATTTGCAGCTACCCTTCTTATCGGAGGCCGTTCCTCTATCCGCAACCTGAGGACGCGCCATGCCGTGGTGACAGGGACCCACTACATGGAACTGTTCAACATCAGCACTCTTTATTGGTTCGGAGAATTGGAGTGACGAAAAGGGAATTAATAGATAATATTTTGCCTTGCCGACTGCTTTATCATACCTAACAGCAGACAGGCGTCTAGTAAGACCAACAGATTTTTATTAATGAAATGCTTAGTGTAGTGGCGTTGAAGAATCGTGTATTTAACATTTTTATGTTCAAGAATATATTTCGGACTGAAACCTGGGAACGTGTTCGCCTTTGAACACTTGTAAAGACGAATAAAAAGTGAAAGTACGTTTCTGTACAGTGGCTCCCCCCCCCCCGCCCCAATTTACCGAAATAACGTCGCTTTCTGGAAGGTTTTCCAGACTTCGTCCTTTTGGTAAAAGCCTTATGTAGATAACCTGAAAGATAAGCTGAATATGGAGCATTGTTGGAATGATACTGACAGAGGAAAAACCCTAGTACTCGGAGAAAAGCCTGTCTTATTGCCATGTTTTTATTACACATCTCATGTGAACTGATCTGGGATCGAGTCCTGGTCTCTCCGATGAGATACCGGCTACTGATCGCGTAAAACATGAGGCGGCCTATGAAGAGAAAGACGAACCTGAATTATACTTACATTTCCACAGAGTTCGGTGCAGTAAACACACACCGCCTCAGTTACGACAACACATCTGTTAGCGCTGTACAGTGCAATAAGTGAGATCCATAGAAATCACTGAAATTCACTCTGAGCAGCACGTCGAATTGTAATGTTTAGTCTATAGGCATCTGGGGTAACCAATAGGTAGTCCTTAAATTGTATTAGTGAACATGCGTAATAAACTAAACTAAACTAAACTCCGTGGCCTTAGTCCGCACGCGAACTATACCGACAGAACGGCCGCCGCCGGTCGGCGAAGTTAGTGCCAACTTTTTCGGATAGAAGGGTGTCACATGGTCAGCGCAACGGGTCCCCACAGCCGTTACTCTCTGTTTTCTAGACCGGGAGCCGCTAATTTTTTCATTCAAGTAGCTCCTCAATTGACCTCACGAGGCTGAGTGGACCCCGTTCCAGACCCACTACTACTCAGAAAATCTGGTAGCGCCGGGGACAAACTACTTGTTTATCTGTAATATTTTTTTAAATAAAGTACATTTATCGCTGTTAAACATATTTAGCTAATTGGCCTTTGTGACATGAAAGGAACACATTTACTCTGACATGGGAGTTGATATTTTAGGTGTTACTTTTCTTCTTTGAGGAATTAATTTTATGAACATACACTATTCCGAGACCTTGCGCTTATTTGGACTTCTTCACCCCAAAGATAAAGATACTGACCATCCCAGAAGCCTTGAATCTCACGCTGTAGAACAGTCAATTATCGATAATTTTTCATGCTATTCAGACAAGTTGTTTTCATTTTTTGGAGCTCTTCTTGTCGTAGTTGCACTTTTACTTGGAAAAAAGATCATCTATCCAGAGGGACAGTACGGGACAGACAGGAAGGTAGGCATTTTAATGTGTATATAATTAAAACACTTTATTATCCAACAGATGCACAAATATATAATTTGTAGATACAATTAAAGTTTTAATAAAATATTTAAAATTTATTTAAATTATTATAAAATATTTTAAATATTTTATAATAATTCTAATTGTATCTACGAATTATATATTTGTGCATCTGTTGGATAATAAAATGTTTTAATCGTCATTGATGCCCGGTACAAACATGAAGAGCGTACATAATTGCTTAAGCGAGATAGCTTTCCTTATATATATATACACATTGAGATACTGTGGAGGAAACGGGTTTAAAATTAGAGCATGTGAGATTCCAAATCAAACTATTGAAGTTATGGCGGAGTGGCTATGAAGTAATGATTTCAGAATTCCGCGTAATCAGTTCTCTCGTGTTTTGAACAGTAATTGAAATATTTCACAGTACGGTACCAACATGCAAATACATTACTCTGCATGTCAATGATAATGATGGTGACTCTAGATGCCAGTAGAAGCCGGGATATAGGTCAGATTTAGGGAATCTTTGGTCTTTGGCTTACAGTATTCCCTCGTTTCTCATTGTGAGTGACAGTGTAAAGCCTCCTGAGATTCCAGCCTGAGTAATGCGACCAGCGAAGGAAGTCCTGACTTGTGCGCGTGGATTGCCAGCAAAGACAGAATCCCCTTCGTACATCCACCTGTGATCAGTACATAACGTTGTTAGGTTTTAGTGACATAAGTGAAAACAAGCTACACTTATGTTCGTTTGTTAGTGCAACTAAATGCATAATATCAAGCACATGTAAGTAACAGAGAAACTCGTCCGAAATGTGACGGTAAAGACATACATACTTAATGGAACGCACGGAAAATTCACGGAATATAAACTTTAAAATTATTGGTGCTTTACAAGGACAGATGAATAGCTAATTTAAGAATGCCAAGCGGTAAGCGAAATGCATGGAAAGGGTAAATTTAAAGTTCCGCTTGTATTTGTGTGTGTGTGTGTGTGTGTGTGACCTATTTTTGTGGAGGAGGTAGGGACAGGAATTAGACATTAGTTTTTCAGAATTTTTACGTGTTTGTGAGGAGTGAACTTAAGTTCAAGTTACTGTACAACTTAATATTTAGCCCCGTTCTGTTACTTCCACACTGAAGCTTTTTACTACGTTTAGAAAGTTTCAGTCCAAACTGTACTGTTAAATTACCCAGTGTTAGTTTAATCGAAATGGCAAGACGAGGTCAGTCTTTCTACTTTGTCTCCAGATAAACATTTCGCGTTCCGAGCAGCTTCAATTCTGAATTATATAATCTTTTGTAATGTCATTCCTTACATTACAAGAAGAGGATGGGTGGAAGGGGCCTCGAATCATGTTCCTTCGTTGATTGGAAGGAGTCACTCAATCTGCATTCTTCTTCCTTCCAGTTTTTTTCACTTAATCTCTAATATTGTGTCATGTTTTATATTTAGTCTCGCTAGTTGGTGAGTTTAATTAATTTCCAGTCATACTGCATTTCAAGCATCATGGATCTGTAGATTGTAAATAATGTACCCTATGAAATATTTCACCGTAACCTCGAAAACTGTACCTTATTTTCAGTTTTTATGAGACAAAATTATGATTGAGTAGTTTACGAGAATACGAGAACTGTGAATTACACGATGTTGAAGGCCCTTTCTGTGTCTAATCCGATATGTGGGTAGCAATTTTTGGAGGTACTCTCCTATTCATTTTTAAGGATCCTAAGTTAATTGCGTCAAAAGGCGTCATCTCGGAAGACCACCATAAGGTGTTCGAAATTCTGACTAAACATAAACAATTTTCAGTTCCTTTACAAGTTCTGCACATTTTTGGCCACATGAATCTCACACGCGTGTGTTGGGATTAGATCTAGAAGTATCACCCTATTATTTGGCTTCAATGACCTTGACCGTCCTGTCAACAAAATGACAGAACAACTGGGTATCAATTCGCGTGTCGTGTCGGGACTCGCGCAGCCTGTTACCTTTAGAACCAGATATAAATAAGATACAGTTACTGGATCTTAATAGTAACTACGTAGGCATTCCTGTTACAGGGGCTTCACATGTTTTATTTCCGTGCACATTAAACCTGCACATCTTTATATCACAGCGTAAAGCACAATAATTTTCTTCATACTCTCATAATAGCTTGAAGTCTATCAGTACCTTGAAGGAACCACCTGATAAATTCTCAGTTTAGCCCAAAAGTGCACTTAATTTAAATTGTAACATAAACGGCAACTATTCCCTGTACATTCCATCAGTTGGTAACTTGGTTATAGAGAAACAATGTGTTTTCTGTGATGTAGGAAATGTTTCATGCTTCAAAGGGTTAACGTGTGATTACATTCAAACTTACCCACATCATGATGTTTGTTGTCTATGATAATACTTTACCAAGCCTTATTGACGTCCATGTGAGCACCCTAGGTTCATATAACCGCGAAAATTTTTCGTATATTAACCCGCTGTTTGTTTTCTTTTTTTACCGCCTGTGATCTTATCTGTTCATATTACACTTCGGCGTCGCCTGTTTGTTAGTGTCTCTCTCACCCTCATGCAGCTATTTGCCCCTAGCCTGCCGCCGAACGAGTGTTTGCGAGTAGGAAGCGTTCGGCCACTCGTGTCGAATAGACCGATTGGTGGCGGCTAAATGAAATTCAGTAACAGAATAATCTGAGTTTTATATTTCTTCTCAATTCCAAATGCATAGCATTCCGGAATATATCCCTTATTACGGTAAGGATTTGGTGGCTGTTTGCCTTGCTCACTTGTTGACTGTTGTTACATGTACGCCTACTCATTTCAGTCTTTATTTTTATCATCTTGGAGTCTTGTTTAGAGAATTGTATGAAACAAATGCATTGTGTTATGTATGTGGAGATAATTGTAGTTTATATTGTATAGAGGGACTGCCTTTACGTACCTACACAATTATCAACATGTCTAGTAAATATCCTTACTTACTTACTCCATTGAGCAGAGTCCTTGAGAACCTAACCGGTTTTCAGCTAGTCAAGAAATTCCCTGCCTTTTATAGAACCCGACGGTTTATTACCGCAATTACAAGTGCCCGCCACCTGTCCCTATCCTGAGTCAGCTCGATCCACTCCATACCCTCACATTCCACTTCTTAAAGATCCATTTTAATATTATCGTCCCACCTACGCCTGGGTCTCCCAAGTGGTCCCTCTCTCTCAGGTTTCACCACTAAAACTCTGTATACGCCTCTCCTGTCCCCGTACATGCTACGTGTCCCGCTCATCTCATTCTTCTCTATTTTATCACCCGAACAGTATTGGGTGAAGAGTGGAGTAAGATTTTCCCTCGAGGATAGAAGAATCATCTGCATCTTTATCCTCTAATAACAGAACAATTTGATCGGGCTTTAAAGGCCATCATCACTATCACTGCATTTCGACAGTATCCCATGAAAATGAAATGCGAAAAATTATTTTTACATTTATATTTTATTGTCTGTGTTCCTGAAATCTCTTTTTTTCTTTGTTTCTTAGTCTTGCATGTTTTACCTACACATTTGTCGCTGTAGAGGTTTATTGTTGTACCTGATCACACTAAATCACACACACACACACACACACCTGGTAGGACTCTTTCGACGACGGATCGGCCCGTCGCAAAGACCTTCACGCGACAATACACAACATGCATAAGAGACATCCATGCCCTCTGTGGGATTCGAATCCGCAATGCAAGTAAGGGAGCGACCACAGACCAACGCCTTCGACCGCGCAGCCAGCAGGATCGGCTCCAGAAATTTCGATCTGGTTACTGCAGATGGGAATGGTACCACTTATATTCTTTACCTCACTCTTGTCCACTACACTAATCACGTCTGTTTTTTATTAAACTCTTTGATTCCATTAATGAGCTGATGCATTTATAAGTAGCTAATGATGTTCGGTTTATGTTTTTGTATTTCTTCCAGTAATTCTGCAGTATTTATTTCAATATAGCTTCCCTGCTGTTCGTATGAAGTGAAATTACTGTATGCATTAAGCTTTATTTCGCTCTAAAGACTTAAATACCGAAGCAAAATAAGGATGAAAAGATCAGTTTGGACTTGCTCCTTGTACTGTCATAATGAACCCAAGTCACGTGTCCTGTACGGTGTGTTTGAACCCACTAGGGATTGTCTGTTTCTTCGTGGTTACAGCAGATAGAACACGACTGTAATGGGGCGTTTTGTTCTTATTGGTAATGGAGTCTTACGAAATGATAATGCATTTTATATTTCTTTGCTCCCAGCTTTCTGGTGTTATTTTTCGTTATTGGCTGCGCTCTAACACCTTCAATTGTAAATTACTTTTTGCTAAACTTCCTTCGCTGAAGTAAAGGTAATTCTAAAACTTTTTATTTTATTGATTTACAGGCTTCCATATCATCAATTTCAATAACTTGTCTTTTTGAGCCTTCTGATGTTAATTAGCGATGCACCTAGAAATTTAAAGCTTGTCCTAATCTACGTAAGTCACGTACATTTTTGGACTGCATATCCATTCCATGTCACTTGAAATGAATACATCGCCATGACTCTCTTTTTTTTTTTCGCGGAGTCTCTTTAGCGTAAATATAAATTTCGAAACGCCTGGAACATAGTTTGGCCAGAGAGAGTAGAACCCAGATACCAGATACGATAAATATAATACAAACGGTTAAACAAGTATCGATTTCAAAGTTTTGACGTTTATTAATGTGAAATAATTGTGTCTTGAATGCATATGAACATTCAAGTTCAGTGCTGACACAGCACAACCTGTCACATCAGTTATAATTGGTATTCATTCGTTTTGATTTGCATCCGCAATGCAACACCCAACCCTCTGTCACAGCATATTGTGGCTGATATATCTTATAGCGGCGTGCCTGGGCAAGAAATGTGGTGATCCTGGCTGGCCGATCATATTGTTTTCCTGCATAAACTAAACTCCACACCAGCGTTTGTTTCTAGTGTAAAGAAAAACACTTTCAGCAGTAGACTAGCAGCCATGTATTGACTGGAAGGTTGTGAATAGCGATTTGGAAGGAAGTGATTCAACTACAATTAGCAGCATAATTCCGGCGTTTTTTTTATGGAAAATTTCTACCCGTCTCTTAAGTATTTTCGGCCTTCGTGCTGAGATTGGAAACCGGAATTTTTCCAAATACGAAGCAGAATAGCTTGGGTAAGACTACATGAAGAGGAGATTTGTGATTTGTGCTCGTCACCAAATATTATTCCTCAGATCCAACAAAGAAAGGTGAGATGGGCGGGGGCATGTAACACATATGGGAAACAGGAGAGATGTATAGGAGGATTTGAGTAGGACATCTGAGGGAAACAGACCACTTGGAATACTTAGGCGTAGATAGGAAAACACTATTAGAGTGGATCTTCAAGACGCGAGATGGGGAGGAATGGACTGGATTGATGTGGCTCAGGATAAGGAGAGTTGGCGGGCGCCTGTGAATGTGGTAATAAACCTTCGGGTTCCATAAAATTTCTTGACTAGTTGAGGACCATTTAGCTTCTCAAGAATGATTCTGCTTCATGGAGTTAGATACTCAGTTAGTTAGTTAGGAAGGTAGTTGGTAGGAATCCCACAATTAAGACGGTGTGGTGTCCTCCAAAAGTGTAATTTTCACAGAAAGTACCGTTAAAAATCCAACGCCTTGTTCTGAGGCAGAAATGGTGGACACAGAAAAGCACAACAATGCCCTGTTACTACTTTTCCCCACATTTCACGAAGAAACTTAAGTAAAACATTCTATTTATACCTCACAGTAAATAACTGAGTCTGTTTTACAAACTTTAATCAGTTGACTTTTTACAAAATCATAATCTCCATTTCTTGCGATAATCATATAAAAACCATGTAAACATTTTTAGGCGAAATGCACGTATTGTAAGGGATGTGGTACACATAGTTACCACTTAAATTTTAACGTGTTGAGGTACCTTCACTGTATAAAGGCGAACCTACACACCACTGTGCCTGTGAAAATGAAATCTTTAACAGCAACAGCCATCTGTTTCTCACCGTAGTTTAAAAACCATTAGTAAGTAGAGCCATTAACACACAGGTTGGGGAGAGTGTTATTTGTGCAAGAAACTGTATGCATGACCTTATGCCAAAATATAGCAGCCAGTTCGAGCGGACGTAAATCAAAATTCCCTCATTTTAGAGAGAGAGAGAGAGAGAGAGAGGGAGAGAAAAGAAAGGCAGGGAGTACGCGAGGATGAATATGCAACCAGTGCCTCGTACGTGATACCGCGTTAAAGTGATGGATTTATTATAGCGTTCGTTGTCATCGTGACACCGGCAAGCATTTATTCCAGCGCAAGCCTCTCTCGTAATAATATAAAACATAATGATCAAAACGTGTGATAGGGAACGCCGTTTAGACTTAAACTTACTTCGCAGACACCGAGTGTTCCGTGAACTGCTACACTAGGGAGGTCTTGCCTTCCACTTGGTGGATCCTCATATGGAAACGTATTCAGACGTACCGATAATGCCGTCCTTCTGGAGGAACCACAGATGTCCAATGGAATGAGTGAATTGTATATAAGTATGTTACAAAGTAGGGCTGATACAGCTGTGAGATTGGTGCGTTCAGACAGCAAGACGACCCAAGTACAGAACAGTTTCGCGTTGTAACAGAGAGGCGGCATATACGTTGTAACCGTCCGCATTAAGCTGCCCGACTCTCTGTTACAGTACTACGTACACTCGCCGGTAAGCTTGAATCCTTCCCAAGGAATATACGGAGGGACAGGAGCCGCTCAGTTTTATCGTTGTTATAATTCTATACAAACACACCCCCATCATTTATTGAGCCTTATACAAAATCATGAGAAAAGTTTGACTAAGATAATGCTGGTAGGGTCTGTGTTCACCGTTCCGCTTGTTTTAATACTTCCTTCCTTTGTGTAGTCTAATATCAAGCCTTCGTTGTGGAGTGTCTCTCTCTTTGTCAAGAAAATAGGCAGAGTGCAGGCAAGCCCTTCCGAAAAATATTTATTTCGAACAAAGGAACGAAAATCTGCGTACAGCTACCTACAGATATAACAAGAAAGAGAATGTAAGCCTTTAATGGAAATGGGGCATTTGAGACCTTTGCCCATGCTAGTGACCTGCAAGGTTTAAATGCGGAGAGCAATTAGAGGTTTGAACTTCTAAACCCTTCCGCGCTTTCCAGAGCTTTGAATACAGTAAATGTTTATTTAATTTAAACTGGCTAAAAGCCAGAAAACCAGTTTATCTTCTCATCTTCATGATGTCTAGTCCAAGACGAACTACGGAGACTCTGGGCAGTTACAACGTGATGAGAAGAATTCTTCGTAGCGCTGAAGCAAATATTCTACGATAAACGTATTGAAACCTGTGTTATAGGGTCACCACTGTTCAGTCGGTAGACAGAGTGAGCTTCGGTACCAATCAGCAGCGATGCTGACCGCTATCAAGACTCTCGAGCCGCGTGGTTGTCATTTTGTTCTCAGCGGGTGTCAGTATTTTGATGCGACTTAGTGGGTCACTGTTGTGCCCATTGCAGTGAACGCAAACATTGTGGACCTTGGCGCCTAGCCTCATGCCTGTGGGTGCACTTGTTCCCATTTACATCAAATCTTCCTTCTTGTTAAGGATTAGGCTGCTTCGGATAGTAGCTCTGTATGGTGCGACTGGTTAGGTGTTTAAGTATCCAGTATCAACTGCGTTGGTTGTGTGTATTTTGCAATTTTTAATTTAGCGGGCTTCACCCCATTGTGGTAACTAATATTTCAAAGTGAAATGTTCTGTTAGAAACAACTTTGTTGCTGTATGTCAGACAATGCGCGGGTCACACAGACAACTTTTTTTCGACCCATGGTTGCCTGGATAAATAGACGGAGACCTAATGTCACTGTAAACTAGGCTGTCAAACGTGCGGTTCACAGAGCTTTATGGTGTGGCCCGCTCATATTTCGATATTTGATATTGTGCTTCCCTTCTCACAAAGTGTATTGCACAATACAGCAGAGAAGTCCTGCAATATTAAAGACGGTAAACATTTTATATCTTTGCGTTTTTTTACGTTGAAGACGAGCGAATATGTCGTTGCATATTGCGGCACAAGATGTCCAATTGAATTTCTGTTTTGGCCCTGACCTTGTCTTGAGTTTGACGGGCCTGGTGTAATCTGTGTAATTTCATAAGCCGATAAAACTGTGTTTGCTTGAAAATTCGCATTTGAGTGCTACACTTTGTTGTTTCATTTCAAATACATACACACATACATATACATGCATACATGCGTAAACGCATAAGTACATACATAAAAGCACACACACACACACACACATATATATGTAGTGTATGTGTGTGTATGTATATATATACACACACATTGCTACATGCGTACACGCATAAGTACATAATAAAAACACACACACATATATGCATGTGTATGTGTGTGTGTATATATATATATATATATATACACACACACACACATACATGCGTACACGCGTAAGTACATACATAAACACACGCACACACACACACACATATATACATATATATATATATATATATATATGTTCATCCATCCACCCACGTATCCACACATACAACCACCAGTCCATGCACCTACACTGTAAAAATTGCTTCAGCCACGACCTGACGTCATTACTGATGGTGAATACACGTCGTACTTTAGTTTATGTAAGAGTAGGTCTGATTCAATAAAAGAGAATTACAGATATATTGATATCTTTGTCTTTTAGAATATATTTCGAATCTGATAACTCTGTGGGCAACCCTTAATCTGTTATTCTCCCCCTTTGAATCGCCAACGTCCATTAATACACGTAGTCGGTCGGATGACTGGCTTCTGTGCTTGAAATACAGGAATTTACATAATCATGGTTTCGAGATTTATTTACCTGGCAAACGGTTCTTCATAGCGATGGTGAGAAACATGTGTCTATTCAGTTATAAATTAATAACGACCCGGAGGCTTTATATGAACGTGAGGATTGGCACAGAAAACAGTTGGAAAACATTTATTACACAGACTTTGTGCCTAGCATTTGGGCGGGTCGTGTGTAGTGTCAAACAGGATGCTGAGACCCGAAAGCTTTGCTATTCCGACGGTTCGCTGACAGATGTACGAAATGTGTTTTGTATGAAAACAGAGTTGAGGAAAGTTTGGAATGTGCTGAATCAGACTGGGAAATTTCAAAGCATTCAAATTAATAGTACAATATTTGGTTATTTTTAACTTCAAAGCAGAAGCGTGAAGCTGAACACCCAGTTCAGTTCAGCGCTGAGGTACAAAGTGAGTGAGGCTTTCCTTCCATTCACTGCAACGGATAACTTTTGCATTCTGTGTTGCGGATACTAGCAGGTCCCATAGGCTGCTGTGAGCGAGTATAGGTTCTGAAAATGCGTGTAGCCGAGGATAAGTTCTGTTGTGCTCAGTTAAATTAAAGTTTCACAAAAGAATATTTGAAATAAGAGGGAGGGAATAACAGGGCTCTGGCGAACACCGCACAACAAGGTGCTTCAAAAATTACACCATTTACCGAATATTAAAAGAGCCCAAGACGGTAAGTTCACAGTGCATAAATTTTGGGCTCTCTGTTTTCAGATCTAAAATAAAGCACTTCAGATTTAATTGCACTCCTCTCCCGCAATTTTCCCCACATAGTGCCCGCCAGGACTGACCCATGTTAGAGTAGGATGAGCTCCTCTGTTCTCCGTTGATGGTAGTCCGTATCCTGTATTACCGGTCACTGCGTCGCAGGCGTTTCCACATCACGACGATCATACAACTTGTGACTGCAAGGTTATTCTTCAGAACTGGAAACAGTAATCAGTGGACGCCTTATCAGCGCTGTTCACGGAATGTTTTGAAGTTTTTTAGTTTCGACGTTGAACGCTATGTAAACTTATTTTCTGACCGATAGAAGTATTACGGGTTGCTGAGGATGAGATATCGGTATACTTGGTCGTTGCCCATGAAAGAAGGATGAAAAGTACATATATATATATATATATAGCTTTAATCGGTAAACCTGAAGGAACGATGCCTTGTGGAAGACATAGTTATAGATGACGGATAATATTAAAGTGTGTAATGTATGGGGGTTTTGACTGGTTTAATTTGACTTGCGTAGTGTCCAGTGGCAACCAGTCTAGGACAGTGCTCAGGCATTTACTAAATTAACTTTACTAATTGTGTTCCAACTATATCCTTTGGCTTGTACGTAACAAGGAACGCCGAGAGAGTAAACACGATTTTAAAACAAGGCTTTCTGAGCATTATGCTTAATGCCGTCTTTCCTACTGTAGATAATAGTCATATATGGTTGTTAGTGTTATGAGCATTACCGGTACTTCATTTGTGTAAGGAAATAGTTGCGCCGATCATGGTGGCCAAGTGGTCTAATACATGGGTCTGCGGCCGCTAGCTAGCTGGGATTGCGGGTTAGATTCCCACCGTGAGCTTGGATGTCCGTTGTGAGTGTTGTGTGTTGTCAGGTAGAGTTCTCTGTGTGGTGCCGATCACTCGTCCAGAGGAGTCCTGCTGAGTATGTGTGTGTCACTGAGCGTGATCAGGTGCACCAATGGTCCTTTACACTTACAACGAGTAGGGAGACAGTTCAGACTAAGAAAAAAGGGGAAATGGCAATTTAACTACATAATTTTTGAAGGTAAATTTATCCGCGTGTACGTCATGAAGGAACAGAGGATGTGGGAGCTGTGGGCAGTAGATGAGGACAGTTGGTCAGGGCTACACTCCGGCCACCCCTGAGTAAAGAGTCTACCGAATATGGATGTGTCCCAGAGCTGGTTTCGGCGCTTTGGAGAAGAGGTGAATTTCTTGTCCCTGCCTGAAATGGAATCACTGTTCTTGAGACTTCCTTCCTGTAGCCTGGTCGCTATGCTGACCACGCTATTCCGATTCGAGTACAGATTCTGTGGATATCACTTCAAAGTCTCATGCCGTCGCTGCATTCACCTTGTTTTTGACTTAAAAAGAGCATTTAACACGTGATGCGTAGGCAAGTCTGTGATCTGTTTCCGTGTCGGATCTTGAAATGTAGGAATACACAGTCAGGAGAGCGGACTTGTGGGCGTGCTTATGTCTTGTAAGATAGAAAGCTATGCCGGGAGGGAGAAAAGGCCAGGAGGAGCATCCGGCTCAGTTGCTGTGTTCAGTTTGTTCGCTGGTCCTTAAAATCCATCCTGACGACTGTGCTATCATATCAAGCGCTTCCACTGATGTGTGAATAAGGGCCAAGGACGTAGCTATTCGAACAGCATGTTCTGCTGTGGAGTACACATTTTATCTGTTGTTTTGATAGGGTTTAATGTTTTCATTGTTGGTTTCGTTAAAATATTACGTAGACGTTCTTTACTCTGCAAACATGTATAACTAAATAAAAGGGTATCTGCTAGGAAGCGTGAACGGGAAAAATTCGCATGGTTTATGGTTTTGCTGTGTAACTCGTGTTCTATGCTGTGTGGGACTTTGGTAGTGTAAGTATAGAGCCCTTCCTGTATCAGCTGTATCAGTACTTTGTAAGGCTCTAAGTCCTCTAATACGTCAATATAGGCGACGCTGCCTGAGTTAATACTACCTTTACTCGTCAGTCATTGATCCCTCAGTGTATTCAAATTGGGAGAAGTCGGGAAGAACGTGAGCGGATTACGTTACAAACTTCAGTATGGTGTGGAAAGTAGTCTGTAATAATTCAACTCACTATGAAAATGTCAGAGAAAAAGGCAGGGTTATGTCTGGCAGTACATAAATTAAACGGTAAAGGTAAATTTCACCCTAAAGCAAGCCATTGAAGTTCAGAGGGTAAGTAGAATTATAGCTGTAATCATTCTTTAGTCTCGTCGCTAGATGGGGTGGCTGGTTAACGCCACGCTTCGGCCGCTTTACCCACGGGAAAGAGACTCGGTATCCATTGTGCAGGAGGCTAGGTGGGCCTCCGTGTCTGTCTGGACATGTGCGAAAATTCTCGCCCCCCACCGGAATTACGTAGTACAGTTACGAATAAACCCGGAATAATTGACCAACTTATAGTTCGTATCAGTCTGCTCGTATACACACTCCCTGTATGCTTTCCGTTAACACCCATTGTCTCGTCCGTATAAAACAAGCAAGGTTATAGTTGTATATACATATTTTACTCAGTCTGTTATTAGATACCCAGCAGGAAAGAAACAAGTTTTGAACCGAAGAGTAGTAGGAATGCCTTCGATTTAGCCTGCTGTTAGCGTCTTCGTTCCCTCACTTTGATTTGTTAGTGACGCTCCCAAGCGCTAATTGTGCATTAGAATGAAAGAATATTTCGAAAGTCAGTGTCTTGGGAGGATGAAACACGCATTGTATGTTTGATAGACTTTGGACTTGAGTCTCACGGTTTGCGAGATCTAGTCACGGGAACCACCGCGCCTGCATTGTTACGCTGTTACGCTCTGCGTATATTTCAAAACTTGTGTATTCTTATTCGAAATGGGGGGTTCAAAGTTATTATTGTAACTGGTCGCTTATTTTATGTATCATCAAATAAAAAGGCGAGGGAAGATATTTTTTGAAACGAGAAGAGGAAACATCTGCTTGTATATGTGTATTGCATCTTAAGTGTGAGAAACATGTGGTCCCTTTCAGATGCAGTCCCTCTTCAAGAATACTACAACTATCGCCACCACCACTATTATTTCTACTACTACCACCACTAATAATATTATTACTTCTACTACTACTACTAATACTACTAGCACCACCACCACCACCACCACCACCACCACTACCACAACTACTACTACAGCCACTACACTTCTACCACTAATATTAATATTACTACTACTACTACTACCACTACCACCACCACTACCACTACTACAGCCACTACACTACTACTACTACTGCTGCTGCTACTACTACAACAAAAATTTATGGGGGCATGTTAATGTGATTTGTGTTGGGCAAAGTGGCACTGGAACAGGTTTCTCTCTGTGTGCTTTAGTTTTCCCTTCCACTGTAATTCCACCATCGCTCCGTATTCGTTTTTCCCCTGTCCTTTTCATTCCACCATCGCTCCATACTCATTTATTCATCTCTGATCCTCGCCACGTAGTCTTTGCAACTGACAGCCTCTCTCAATAAACAGTATAGGAAATAAACTTCAGGATTTACTTTTACAAACCGTTTTAGTGAAAATATAAGTTCTATAAAAGGCGCGAAATTGCTGGGAGAGGTGCGTAACTCTCAAATTGATCTTGTTCCATTCTGTGCCCTGATATCACTATTTCATACAAAAAACCAACTAATGCACTCTATTATTTACTCCACTTTATTAGCACTGTGTTACTCTAATATGTTTTGGCCTTCAAAGGACCATCTTCAGAGAGAAGGAACGATATATTTTTATAGCCAGATCAACATCCGGTACACATTTTGTTGATCTGGTTGTAAAAATGTATCAGTCGTTTGCCTGGAAGATGACCCTTTGAGGCCCGAAATATGTTGGAGTAAAACAGTGCTAATAAAGTGGTGAGAATAATATAAATTTGCATTAGTCGGTTTTTTGTATGAAATAAAGAACGACTTTTACTTTGTCAAGGAAGACTGATCTTTGTAGCTATATTTGCAATATGCATTATTCAGGATCCCATAAACACCCTGACATGCGACTGTATCACTGCCTCCTCTGTTCTCTCCCAGTTTTTACGAGTAGGGAGTTAACGTCATTCAAGCTGATGCATATCTGCTGTCTATTAAAATAGTTGTAAATAAACTCCAGAGGAACCATTCATGAAGTCTGCTTTCGCGAAGGACACAAAAGAAGGTACTTGATTCCGAAGCACTGGCCTAAATACAATGAAATTATTTATGCAAAGTGACATGAATTGTGACACATTTTCTACCTTCCACTTTGTTTAACCTTTTATTATCACCTGGTTGTCTGCACCTTTTGTTCTGTTGTTTCCCTCTATTACCGTGTTGCTATTGGAAGTTGTATGTAGTGGAAATAAAGCGAACCGGATAGAGGGGGCACTTCGATTTAACTGCCACAGCGCAGATAGAGAAGTAATAAAAACAGACTGAAAAAGAAGAAAGAACAATGAAGAGTAATTGAATCATCTATTTGAGGGTAATACCCTGAACCAGTGCTATATACATTGTCTTTCTTTGTTTCACTTACTATTGTTCCCGTCCGGTTTATATAGAACTTGTTTATTTTACAGTGTTGTTTAGCTTAGTACGCCAGTCCATGGAGCAGGGCATTGCTTAAGAAAATGTTAGCAGGAATTTTTTGTTCGATGGACCGTGCATCGTATAATATGGCAATAATTATCCAACAAGATGCAACAGAATACAGTTTATTTAAAACTGTCTACTGCTCAACATGTTTCGGGTGGTATTTCACCAATCATCAGGAGCTCATAACACTGTATCTACTGTATCTGGCATTAATGAGACCGTTACTGCTAACTGTCGTGAACGTGGCCGGACGGGAACTGCAGTTCCCGTCCGGCCAGATACTGTAGATACAGTGTCATGAGCTCCTGATGATGGGTGAAATACCATCCGAAACATGTTGAGCAGCTGACAGTTGTAAATAAACTGTATTCTGTTGCATCTTGTTGGATAATTATTGCCACCTTAGCCGAAACTTGACTATTCCTCAGATGTTATCTGTCGTTCGGAGGAGCGTTCATCCATGTTGATTGTTTGGACTCTTGTTAGACTGATAACCCTGAAGACGCAGTCTGTTCAGTTCCTTCGAAGCGTCGGTGACTATTTACCAGCCGACGCAGCATAACTCCTTAGAAGGCCTGAATCCTCATTAACCGCTGTGATAGCCTCAAGTTTCGCAACTTCATAGCCACTCCGCTTGACATTAAATCCGCCTCGCCTTCCTTACTGGGTTCATTTGTTGCACCCAGCAGGCTGGTGGTGCCCCACAAGTCCTGTCCAGTGTTAAGATGCAATCATTCAAATCTTGGCTTGTGGGCTACAGTTTCCTTCACGAGATACTATCGTAACATGGAACTAGGTGTTTCGAAAAACTTTGTATAACATCACAGTACACTAGTTTTGTCTTTTCTGTTTCAAATATTTTATATTGGATGAATGTATCCTCAGCATATTTCAATCATTACATTCAATCCAACGAAGGTCACTCATAAATAGCATAGACGGTAGGAATAAAGATTTCGTAAAATGAATATAAATAACATAAAGTAATATTTAAAAAAATGTTATAAATTAAAATTAAATGTCTTAAGAATATGAATGGTGTAAGCCTTATTTCTCTTACAACGTATTTATATATATATATATGTTTTGCGTACCCTCTTTTGACTTTGATTTTCCAGTTATTACCTCACATATTTCTTGTGTACCTTTGTTCTGTTTCACGTGCTGTATATTGTAGTTTTCACAGTGGTAATGCTATCCTTATTGTTGCACCGTGCATATCGTCGAATTATTTAATTAGTATACCAACTGATGCACATACATAATAATTCCACATTAAAACATTAAAATTGCTCCGACATGTTTCGATCCTAAGATCATCATCAGGGAGCTACAATTTCCTCGCTAAAGTCACTATTAAAATTAGTCACTGATTAATTTTGTTGTATAAACAGGGTGTTGTGGCAGCATGTCACATGACATACTGCCACAACACCCTGTTTATACACGTAAAACGAAAGTAATCAGTGACTAATTTTAATAGTGACTTTAGCGAGGAAAGTGTAGCTCCCTGATGATGATCTTAGGATTGAAACATGTCGGAGTAATTTTAATGTTTTAATGTGGAATTTTTATGTACGTGCATCAGTTGGTATACTATTTAAATAATTAAATAGTGGTAATGCTGTTTTTGTTAGTGTGTTTTCTTCAGTGTAGGCCAGTGTTACCACATATAGTAACAGTTTATGAGTGAAAAGATAGCGTAGTCGATATACAGTCTTGGTAAGGGCTGGACGTTCCGAAGTTTGAATTCAGAGTGGGCAAATTTTTTTTGTACCCGTCCAGACTTACCCCGAACCCCACGCAGCCTATTGTAAAATGTGTACCGGGTCTGTTTCCTTGGGGTAGAGCGACGGTGCGTGGGGCTGACCACATATTGCTTCTAGCGTCATAGTTTTGAGTGGGTACAGCTGAAGGTCTACGTCCCCTCTAGGCCTTAATGGCACGTTACAGGGTTGCCTGTATTTGGGAACGTGATCCTTCATTTCTTCAGCGTGTGGTTTTATTGAATTATCTGCCTGAGGATGAGTGGTGTATGGCAGGGTGCAGGGGGAAATGTAATGTGTATATATACGTCATTGGCTGCAACAGAAAAAAATTATTAACCGATTGTGTCGAAGTGGACATTAATACACGGTATAACATTAAATATTTTTAAATATTACTTACGTCGCGACTGTGATTGTAGTCGTCGCAGCCATTATATTCACAGATACCCGTTTAACTTATTCACTGCACCAATTCCGTCAACGCGCCTACTTTGTTACGTTGACAGTATGTAAATATTAATGTGGTCTAATAATGCCAGACCTTTTGGACATGGTGTACCTTGCAGCCACATACGATAATAATACAGATCTGAGATTAATGGACATTGGACCTTTTACAGTTGCTTTGATGTAAAACGGTTTGTAACTTTTGGGATGGGGAGGGGGGCAGCAGTATGAACCAAAGGGTTTGAAACGTACCGAATCTTTGTTATGAGGTGCATTTTCTCTGTAAACGAAGTCTCCGAGGTTCGAGTAGGGTGGAATGTAAGACAGTAAATGTTTTATGCGTCCAATTTCCCGCTGGGAGTAAGCGAAGCAAGATCTTAGGCCGAGCGCTAAAGGAGGTTAGCACTCCCAGGGGGATTTACCCCTTATATGAGGGGTTAACAGGATAAGATGGCCGACGTGCAGGGAAGTGTCTCAGGATAGTGGCAAAAGGATTTTCTCCCAAAGGTTAGCTGTTAGAAGGGGGATGGGGAGACAGGGCTTTTTAAGTGATTCTGCAGCAACCGTCCTTTGCTAAATTGTCATTTTAATGGAGATGACTGAAGGAAGAATTGATGAAACATACGATGACCGATCTAAGGCCCTGGAGGTGAGTGCTGAATTCGGGTGAACGTGGAATTTCAAGATTTCCCTTTGTTTAATTTAGGACCACGCTCTGCAGACATGTGTGGTAGACAGGTATGGCTCCATGACTCTTAACCTTGGAGGAAGGTCGAGATGAATGATCAGTTTCCTCGATCTGGCCACTCTAGCCCCAGTAGAAGAACACCGTTTAGAAATTGAATGAGTTACTTCGTGACTGCCGGCGCCAATCTTGAATATGGAGCTAAAGAAAGAGTATGTGTGCCTTCCTGGAACCGAGCTCTGGTCGATCGGTTCTTCATGTCGTGGCTTGGTCACTATGCTGACTGTGTTATTTCTTCAGGTGTTTGCTTAAAATATTTGTGTTTCTTAGTGAAGAGGTATTTGAACTGCAAGGAAAAATAAATTCTCCTGCATGCCACCGAAGAAACTGGTCTGTAAATACACATATTAGACACAATCGATACATGTATCTGAAAAAGAAAGTATACCATCAATAAATTCATAATTAAAATAAATGCTAATAGAAATTGCTTTATTTGTAACGTGTGTCCTAGGAGTGCCACTGACTACTATAAAGTTGTTTCTTACAGAAACTAGTTATTGTTGTTACTGAATTTGGAAACTATTATTAATCTCTATCCCCTCCTAAAAGCACTGGTGATCAGGAGCAGTAATTTTGCTGGCTGTATTGATTTAAATAAAGATTGCATTCTTTGAAAGAAAAATCTAAGCTCTTAATGATCTCCCTGAAGTATTTGTCGACCTGGTGTATGATTTAGTCAGAGTCCCATTTCCGTTGCAACCATTGTTTCCGGACGGTATGTTCTCTGTGCAGTATGTACTCTTGCATTCCAGTTTATGTGGCAACCACCGTTACCGATAACTTGTTCCCGTTTACGTGTGTAATCTTCGCGAAGGGCAGTTGTTTTATAATTTAGACTCAGTTTAGTGAGAGGTATCGGCACAGACTGCAAAAGAAGCTGAAAGTCGATAATACCGGGGTGCAGATAAGTCCTTAGCCCGACCAGGACGGAAACAAGCTCGGAAGCATGTCAGGGACGCGCGCGATTTCAACAACATCGAGACGCTAGCTGTCATCAAGTTTGTTTTTCCATGCGAGCCAAGACGCCGAAGGAAATTCACGCCATTCTGACAGAAACATTAGCTTGTTTCTTTCCTGGTCGGGCTAAGGACTTATCAGCTCCCCTGGTATAATGCAGTACAGTACAACCATATAGCAGCACTCATGTAGATGACATTAACGGTTGGGTTGGTATAAGAATAAAAGGAAGAGAGACGAAATAGCACGTGGAGCAGCGCGTGTGACTGAGCCACACCAAGCGTATGGCTCAGTCACTGCACGGTTTTCTGTGAGGCTCGCACTGAGACATGGTTTCCTCGAAGAATATGGCAGCCCATCACATGACGTCACCCGATTAGTATCTGAGAATGACAAAGTAGTAGAACAATGCAGAATGTAACGTACAGGGAAACTTCTTGATTTGTGGACGCTGTGTGTTATCATCCAAGTGATGATGCGTAACGGGGCTGCGAGCGTTTGCGTTTTGTGCTTGCTTAAGCACAGTCTTCAACTTCCACCTTTATCTTGATCATGGAATACTAAAATTTTGCTCATTTTATCAGGATGTTAGGAATGTGAATATAAAGTTATTTTTTCTCATATTTTTGTTACAAACAAACCTAACCTAACCTATGAACCATTTTGTTTTGCGTAACGTCCAAGAACACGATAATCTTCTCAGTACCTTAACTGTCACATCCGGATGTCTTGCATTCATAAACTACGAGTACAAAATTTCTTGACCACAGCCAAATATTTCGTTTGGAAGGGGGGGGGGACGTTCTTGCTGATGATCGTGCTAAGAGCGCCGCTGTGCGTCTGTCTTCTCTATATCGAAACTAACACACAGGACTAGTGTATTTCCGTTTGACCTTTGCTTATTTATTTCTACGAGGAAAGAAAATTTCCTGGTTTTTACATGACTGCCATATGAGGCAAGTGAGGAGCGGGAAAAGTGAGGGTCGAATGAGAGGGGGTCCTAAATAACCAAGCCAATTAGTCTCCATGCAAACAGTAGCTACTCTATTCGCAGTGTGATTTACACAAGGGGGTGGTGGATTTTGAAAGGGTGGTAGGAGGTGAGGGGAGAGAGAATGAGCGGGAAAGAGAGTTTTGTTCAAATGGATTGCTACGTACGCTGAAAGTGGATACAAAATTGTGTTTTCTGGTTTATCTTTCACCGAATTTTGGTATTATTCATTAGATTTTCAGAAAGAGTAGTTCGCGATTTTTCACACTTGCACTAATCTGAATAGTGCGATTGAAATTTCACAAAATGAATTTTAAATTGCATTATCGTTTACTCAATTATTATACCAACTACTGCACATATATAAAATTTATAAAATTTACACATTAAAACATTAAAAACGCTCCGACATATTTCGGTCCTAGGACCATCATCAGGGAGCTATATCGCCCTTGCTAAAGTTACACTATAAAACGTCACATTAATTTCGCTACTCCAGGTGGGTATTGTGGCAGCATGCCGTGTTGTGTTGTGTTGCGAAGAATGCCCTGTTACGGATGTGCGTGAACGCGAACGTGAACATGAACAACATGCATGGTATAACAACGAAAATACATTATCGTTTGTTTGAAATTTTGAAAACATTGAACAATACGGAAATAAGCACAGAATTTCAATTTGAAACTCGAAGAATAACTACTTGGAGACCTAGATGTAGTTGGAGCTAAACTAAGACGGTTTCATTATGCGAACCAACGTCGTGGTCTAGTGCACTGGTAAAAAAATTTCTGCCTTCCATAAATCTTGTGGTAGTCCTTGACCAGCTGAAGACCTCTCAGGTTCTCAAGAATGACTCTGCTAAACGGTAGCGATTACTTGAATGTTTACACACTTCTAATTTCAACTGATTTGTTTGCGCTGTGTGGATATTAAATGCCTTTTAAAATAATGTTTACCAGTTCCATGTAGACTGCATTCGAGTATGTGATGTTTATCGGATTCGTCTGGTGTTGCTACCTGTAAAGTGCATCAGAATATAACTGCCGATTGAACACAAGTGATAGAGGAATTGAAGGAATGTTCTTATATTTGTGCGGTCACCGATCCGTCCCATCCAGCTGTTTGTATGGTTGGGAATCTACGGAGCTTCTGCTGATATCCGAGGCACGGAGTAATCTGTTTTATCCCGAAAAGCGTGCAGAAGCAGGCCATACGCGCTTTAGTGCATGACGTATTAGCTTTTATGCAAACACGTGTTTTATTTATGTCCTTTGCTGTGACCTGATACGGCAGTCGGTATGTCAAGTAATGAAACATGTATCACTACAGTAGATGAGGTGTAGTTTAGTCTTCCAGTTCGCCCTTTAGAGTCAAGTGGTAACTATTTGTATCACCAGGCTTAACAAAAAAAAAAAGTACATTCTGTGCAACAGAGTGTGTTTATATTTTGCGTGATTCTTACAAGAAGTACCGGGCGCTGTGTGAGGTATGAACTGAATGTTTAGTAGAATTCGATTTTGAACCGTATTCTTCTAAATGCAGGTCTTGATTCAGGCTGTTAGTCCTCGCCCTATTACCGAGGAAACCTGGGTTCAATATCTGGCTATACCATATGGCATGTGTGCAGCACAAACTAAAAATGCAAAATGTATTTCTCCGTTTACTTACATTTTACCCATCTCTAATGGTGTGCTCTCATCTTCATTTCATGCTACTGTTTTCTGATGGACAACCTAGCAGGTCCAGGGAACCCTCTGACAAATAAATGATACTGTGGGGGAAAAAATATGTTTCAGTCTTAGTAGGATAAACTTATGATTCAAAACCCTTGCTTTGATTTTAAAAGTCCCTCCATGTATAATATTTTTGAGGTTATGACGATATTAATTAGTGAGAGAATGATTAATAATATATATTAATAATATATATAATATAATAATATATTATTAATATATATTAATAATACAGAAGGATAACAGAGCTTAAAAACCTTAGTCTTTGAACAATAACTTCCAATTAGCAGTTTGGATTGCTGTACACCAGGCTATCCGAATCGCACGCGCGCGCGGGTGTTTTATGTGTGTGTGTGTGTGTGCATATATACTTAATTCGTTAGTATAGTGTTATTTTCTCTCCATCTGTAATGTTTTTACTGTGAGATTATGGCGCTTTTCATAAGGCAGATTTTCCTGCGTTCACAATTGTTTAGTTTTTGAAAAGATGCAGTTCATAAAGTGGTCACTATTTGAAAACAAGTTCGTAAGTGATGGGAAATTAATCAGAGGATACAATATGGGCCTTTGTGCTTTTTTGGCAGGAGTGTCATAATGAATAGAGAATTGTGATATAGGGTATTAAGAAATTTTAAATAAGTAAGCTTCCCAGGTCACAAAAATTACGTTATGTCTCTCAGCGTTAAATGGTAGCTCGCTTATGCTACCAAAGTATAATTATTTTTGAACGTAATACCGGATCATATTGATGCATTTTTCCCCATCTTGGTACTGGTTGAAAAATTCCGTCGCAGTACAAAACGGGCTCCTGCTTTCACATTCGTTCATGGACAGAAATTTTCACCTCCTTCTTGAGAAAACGGCTACACCCTTTGCCACTTCCTCTCCCCCAAAAAACAGCGTGGACGATCCAGAAATTCGGATTGCAGCGACTCTAGGATCTGTTATTGTGTTATGTCTCCTACTGTACGGAAGTACACTGTCGTGCTCACGAATCACGCCTCGCGACAGATAACTTGTTTGTGCCGCTGAAGCAGTAATTGGGAGGTCGCCGATTCCACAGGAATGCAGGAATGGGGAAGTGGAAATTGTTCTTCGTGAATAATTGCAAATCCAAGTGCCCAATTTATGCCGTGGCGGGATAATGTCATGCTGCCACAACACCCTGTTAACATAAAGGAATTAATTTGTTAATGTTTTTAAAATAACTTTAGCAAGGAACAACGTAGCTCCTTGAGGATGATCTGAGGATCGAAACATGTCGGAGCGATTTTAATTGTTTTATGTGAAATTTTATGTAAGTGCATTTGATGGTTGATAAAGTGATTCTACGAAATGCACGGTGCAACAATAAGGAAACCTAAGTAATATTTAACGAACGGATCGAAACACATGTTTCCTCTTTAAACGTGAAATTACTACTTAAGGACATAGGACACTTGGCAGTTTAACTGAGAAGCATTATTCATGTAACTGTAAATATTTATAAAATTTTGGAATTACGAATGAAATGTAAGGGAGTAACAACCATTTGTTCCACACCAATGACAAACCACTTGTTACATAAATACGTCGTCGCATCCCTAGTACAAGCTTGATGTATTTTTTTATGTTTAACTGACCGTGCATCTCAGTATAATCTTAGCAATTGACCAACTTAATACACAAATTCTTGTTTTTAAAATAAGTTTTTTATATTCCTCTACATGTTGTGCTCGAAACATGTAGAGGAATAAACTAAACTAAAACTAAACTCCGTGGCCTTAGTCCGCACGCGAACTATACCGACAGAGCGGCCGCCGCCGGTCGGCGAAGTTAGTGCCAACTTTTGCGGATAGAGGGGTGTCACGTGGTC
>Ga0123354_10000205_pt1 | contig 51424 bp, 38 predicted proteins | sample TergutLab28metaG_2_FD_97872 | JGI IMG/M metagenome (GOLD analysis project Ga0123354, IMG submission 97872) | Labiotermes labralis P4 segment gut microbial communities from Petit-Saut dam, French Guiana - Lab288 P4 | ecosystem: Host-associated > Arthropoda: Insects > Digestive system > Gut ... | reverse complement strand
GCTGCCCTCAAAGGCATGCTCAAGCCGATCTACGAGGAGCACACGCTGGGTGTGGCCGAGATCCGCGAGATCTTCCACAGCTCCAAGTTCGGCAACATCGCCGGCTGCATGGTGCAAACGGGCCTTGTCCGCCGCAACGCCAAGGTGCGCCTGACGCGCGACGGCACCGTGCTGGCCGAGACCTCCATCGCGTCGCTGCGGCGCGAGAAGGACGACGCCAGCGAGGTCCGCGAGGGCTTCGAATGCGGCATGACGCTCGGCAACTACTCGGATATCCACATCGGCGACCTCGTCGAGGCGTACGAGATGGTTGAGAAGGCGAGGTCATAATGGCTGTCTGGACGGAGAAGCTGGCCGACCAGATCCGCGACATTGTCGCGCTGATGCTGGCCCGCCGCATCAAAGACCCCCGGCTGGGTTTCGTCACCATCACCGAGGTGAAGGTGACGGGGGACGGTCGCGAGGCGACGGTGTTTTACACGGTCCTGGACGGGTCCGACCAGGCCTCCAGCGCGGCTGCACTGGAGTCGGCCAAAGGCATGCTGCGCACCGCCGTGGGAAAGAAGCTGGGCATGAAGTTTGCGCCCACGCTGACCTTCGTCCGCGACGCCATTCCCGAGACCAGCAAGGAAATGGAAGAGCTGATGGCCCGGGTGCATGACCTGGATGCCGAGCTGGCCACCCGCCGGGTCGAAGGCGCCTACGCCGGCGATCCCGACCCGTACAAGAAGCCCGCCGACGAGGACGAACCGGAATGAGCCTTGACGGCCTGGTGGTCATCGACAAGCCGACCGGGATGACGTCGCAACAAGCGGTCAACCGCGTCAAGCACCGATTGGCTAACGAGGCCGGCGTGCCCGCCAAGAAGCTGAAGGCGGGCCATGCCGGCACCTTGGACCCAATGGCGACAGGCGTTCTGGTGGTTGGCCTGGGGCGGGCCACGCGGCTGCTCGGGTTCATCTTGGGCCACGACAAGCAATACCGGGCAACGATCAGGTTGGGGCAGGCCACGACGACAGACGACGCGGAGGGCGAGCCTCTGGGGCCACCCATTGCCGCCGCCGGTGTGACCGACGCAGCCATCAGCGCCGGCGTGGCGGAGCTGACTGGCGACATTCAACAGGTACCCAGCGCGGTGTCAGCGATCAAGGTCGACGGCAAGCGAGCCTACACGTTGGCCCGGGCGGGGCAGCAGTTCGAACTGGCGTCACGGTCCGTCACCGTCTCCTGCTTCGAGGTGCTGGCCAGGCGCGATGCCGCGCCTTTCGTCGATCTGGACGTGGTGGTCGATTGTTCGTCGGGCACCTACATCCGTGCGCTGGCGCGTGATCTTGGCCAAAAACTGGGCGTCGGCGGGCATCTGACGGCGCTGCGCCGGACGCGGGTCGGTGCGTTCGACGTGGAGGCGGCGGTGCCGCCCGATGACGTCGATTGGGCCGGCGTGACCTCGCTCAATGACGCCGTGCCGAACCTTTTTGAGACGGTGACGATCGGGGCAGCAGAGGCGGCTGACGTCAGCCACGGGCGTCCGCTGGGCGTCGTCGTCCCGGCCAACCCGAGCGCCGTGATGGGCCCGGCGGGGGAGTTCCTGGCTCTCTATCAACCAGACGGCAAGCGGTGCGTGCCGCTGGCGGTTTTTGTGGGCGGAGGAAATCAATGAGCGACCGCCAGCTGGCGTTGGCCATCGGCACCTTCGACGGTGTGCACCTGGGACACCAAGAGGTGATCGCGGCGGCCAGATCGGCGGTCGGCGGGCGCGGGCATGTGATGGCCGTGACGTTTTGGCCCCACCCGATGACGGTTTTCGACCCGTCTGGTGCGCCACCGCTGCTGCAAAACCTCGAGTCGCGCGAGGATGCCCTGCTGGACGCCGGTGCCGATGAGATCCTTCTGCTGCATTTCACCACCCAGATGGCTGCCATGACCCCGGCGGCGTTCGTCAATCAGATCATCGCGCCGCTGCACCCCAGCGCCGTCGCGGTGGGGCCGAACTTCACCTTCGGCGCGCGCGGCGCGGGCAATCCGGGCGCGCTTCGTCAGTTGGCGGGCGGCCGCTTCGATGTGGCCACGGCCCCGGCGGTCGAGTTCGGCGGCTATACCGTCTCGTCCACCATGATCCGGGCGGTGGTGCTGGCGGGCGACGTCAGTTCGGCGAGCCGCCTGATGGGGCGGGACTTCTCGGTTCGGGGCCCAGTCGTGCGCGGTGACCGGCGCGGCCACCAGCTTGGTTTTCCGACGGCCAACCTCACACCGGATCCGGCGGTGGCCTGCCCGTCGGACGGCGTGTATGCGGGCTGGTTGGCCCTTCTCGACCAGCCGGGGGAACGGATGTCGGCGGCCATCAGCGTGGGCGACAACCCGACATTCGGGTCGTTCCGCCGTGTCGAGGCCCATGTGCTGGACCAAGACTTCGACATCTACGGTGTGCCGGTCGAAATCGGCTTCACCAAGCGCTTGCGGGACATGGTGACCTACTCCAGCGTCGACGAACTCGTCGCCCAGCTGACAAAGGATGTTCGCGCGACGCGGGCCCTGGCCTGACAATTTTGGGGCGCCAGATTCGTGCCTGGCCATCGGCACCTGGTAAGGTAGTTCGTTGCCGTGTAACGGCCGCGGGTATGTCGGCTGCCCCAATCAGTACGGGTAGCGCCGCGCAGCGAGATACTAGGAGAGTCCATCAATGGATGCAGCCACCAAGACAGGCATCATCGAAGAGTACGCCACCCACGAGGGTGACACGGGTTCTCCTGATGTCCAGATTGCCCTCTTGACCAAGCGTATTGCCCACCTGACCGAGCACCTGAAGGTGCACAAGGGTGACCACCACTCGCACAGGGGCCTGATGCTGATGGTCGGCCAGCGCCGCCGTCTGCTGAACTATGTCGCCAAAAACGACATTGAGCATTACCGTGAACTGATCGCCCGCCTCGGCTTGCGCCGCTGACGGAACATCTTGCGGTGGGCGCTTGGCGTCCACCGCCCCACAACTGAACAAAACCCAATGTGAGGCCGGATTTACCAGTGCTTTTGGTCCTCGGTAGTGGCGTTCGGGTCTAAGCCCCGAGCGCTTCGATCGAAGACCGATTGCGACAACTCCCGGGCCTCCGCTAGTGATGAGGAAAAACCCATGGAAGGTCCAAACCTAAAATTCGCCGAAGCCATCATCGACAATGGCAAATACGGCTTGCACGTCGTTCGCTTCGAAACCGGTGTGCTGGCCGCGCAGGCTGACGGCTCGGCAGCCGTCTACCTGGACGGCGACACGATGTTGCTGTCCACCACGACTGCCCAGAAGCAGCCGCGCGAAGCGATCGACTTCTTCCCGCTGACCGTCGACATCGACGAGAAAATGTACGCGGTCGGACGCATCCCCGGCAGCTTCTTCCGCCGTGAAGGGCGCCCCACAGAAGAGGCCATTCTGGCCTGCCGCCTGATCGACCGGCCTCTGCGCCCGGCCTTCGTCAAAGGGCTTCGCAACGAGGTACAGGTGATCGTCACCATCCTCGCCCTCAACCCCGACGTCTCCTACGACGTCGTGGCCATCAATGCGGCTTCGATGAGCACCCAGATCGCCGGCCTGCCGTTCTCCGGCCCGATCGGCGGCGTGCGCGTCGCCCTCATCGAGGGCCAGTGGGTGTGCTTCCCGACAGTTGAGCAGGACGCCCACGCCACCTTCTCAATGGTCGTGGCCGGGCGTGTCCTGGCCGACGGCGACGTCGCGATCATGATGGTCGAGGCTGAGTCGACCGAGGCCACCTGGAACATCGTCAAGTCGGGCAAGCAGGCGCCGACGGAAGAGATCGTGGCCGGTGGCCTGGAGGCCGCCAAGCCGTTCATCCGCACACTCTGCGACGCCCAGGTCGACCTGGCCCAACAGGTCAACAAGCCGACCTACCCGTTCCCCGTCTTCAAGGAGTACGAGGACGACATGGTCGCAGCGCTGGACGAGCGTGCCCATGCCAAACTGGTCGAGGTCATGCAGATCGTCGGCAAGCAGGAGCGGGAGGACGCCGAGCACGCGCTGCGCGCCGAGGCGGCTCTGCAGGTGCTGGCATTGCCCGAGTTTGAGGGCCGGGACGCCGAGATCGGCGCCGCCTGGAAGGCCATCACCAAGAAGATCGTGCGTCAGCGTGTGCTGCACGAGTCGGTCCGCATCGACGGCCGCGGCCCGCGCGACATCCGCCCGCTGAGCGCCGAGGTCGGCATCATCCCGCGCGTCCACGGCTCGTCGCTGTTCCAGCGCGGCGAGACGCAGGTGCTGGGTGTCACCACCTTGAACATGCTCGACATGGAGCAGAAGCTCGACACGCTGAGCCCGGTACACACCAAGCGCTACATGCACAACTACAACATGCCGCCGTTCTCGACGGGCGAGACGGGCCGCATCGGCAGCCCGAAGCGCCGCGAGGTGGGCCACGGCCGTCTGGCCGAGCGCGCACTGGTGCCGGTGCTGCCAACCCGCGAGGAGTTCCCCTACGCCATCCGCGAGGTGTCTGAGGCGATCGGCTCCAACGGATCAACCTCGATGGGATCGGTGTGCGCATCGACGATGGCCCTGCTGAACGCGGGCGTGCCCCTGCGGGCGTCCGTCGCCGGCATTGCGATGGGTCTGATGAGCGAGCCCGACGACAACGGCGAGACCCGCTACGTCGCATTGACCGACATCCTGGGCGCCGAGGACGCGCTCGGCGACATGGACTTCAAGGTGGCTGGCACCAGGGAGTTCGTGACGGCGCTGCAACTCGACACCAAGCTGGATGGCATCCCGTCCGACGTGCTGGCGGCCGCGCTGAGCCAGGCCCGCGAGGCCCGTCAAACGATCTTGGATGTGATGGACGAGGCGATCACCGGGCCCGACGAGATGAGCCCGCACGCGCCGCGCATCATCACGTTGCACATCCCGGTCGACAAGATCGGCGAGGTCATCGGCCCCAAGGGCAAGGTCATCAACCAGATGCAGGACGACACGGGCGCCAACATCTCGGTGGAGGAAGACGGCACGATTTATGTCGGTGCCACCACCGGTGAGGCAGCCGAGGCGGCTCGCGCCATGATCAACGCCATCGCCAACCCGACGATGCCCGAGAAGGGCGAGCGCTACCTCGGCACCGTCGTCAAGCTGACGACCTTCGGCGCGTTCGTCTCGCTGCTGCCCGGCAAGGACGGACTGCTGCACATTTCCAAGCTGCGTGAGCTCAACGGTGGCAAGCGGGTCGAGAACGTCGAAGATGTTCTGCAGGTGGGTAACAAGCTGATGGTCGAGATCAACGAGATCGATGACCGCGGCAAGCTGAGCCTCATCCCGGTTATCGAAGAGGGAGACAGCGCGGCTGACGTTGCCACCGAAAAGTGAGGTGGCGCCGTGAGCGAGTACGAGGGGTTGGAGGCCCAGGCCGGTTATGGCCCGGTGCCCATCGACGAGGCACCCAGGATGCGCGGGCACATCGGACCGGCTTTCAAGCCGGTCCACCCGCTGGCAGTCGCACCGGTGGTGCCGCCGCAGCATTCCGTGGATGGCTTCGTCCGCGAGTTTCTTCACGAGTTGCACGTCGGTTCTGGTGTGCAACTGGCCCGGTCGTCCGTCAACGACCAGTATTTGGCTCTGGCGCGCACGGTGCGCCACTACCTGATGGCACACTGGCTGGAGACCCAGCGCCGGGTGCGCGAGCGGGGCGCCAAAACGGTGGCTTACCTGTCGGCCGAGTACCTGTTGGGACGTCAACTGGACAACGCCCTTCTGGCGACTGACCTGGAGACCATCGCCGCTGAGGCGATGACGTCCTGCGGCCTTGAATTGGAGACGCTTCGGGCCCAGGAAGTCGAGCCGGGGTTGGGCAACGGCGGTCTGGGGCGCCTGGCGGCATGCTTCGTCGACTCCTTGGCCACCATGGCTGTGCCATGCATCGGCTACGGCATCCGCTACGAGTACGGCATTTTCCGCCAGACATTCGTTGAGGGACGCCAGGTCGAACAGCCCGACGCCTGGCTGGCGCTCGGCGCGCCGTGGGAGTTCGTCCACCCGGAGTCGGCCGTGCGCGTCAACTTCGGCGGGACAACCGAGCACTACACCGACAATGACGGCGTTGATCACTCGCGTTGGCTGCCGGCCTGGAACGTGCTGGGCGTGCCCTACAACTACATGGTGCCCGGCTTCCAGAACGGGCGTGTCAACACGCTGCGGCTGTGGAGCGCCGAGGCCACCAAGGCCTTCGACCTAGAGATTTTCAACGCCGGCCAATACACCGAGGCCGTCCGGGCCCAGACCTTCGCCGAAAACATCACCAAGGTGCTGTATCCGGAGGATTCGACACCCCAAGGCAAGGAGCTGCGGCTGCAACAGCAGTACTTCTTCGTCGCCTGTTCGCTGCGCGATTTCATCGACAACCACCTGGAGGCCGGCGAGGATCTTCACGATCTTCCCGACAAGGTCATTTTCCAGTTGAACGACACACACCCGGTGATTGCGATTCCCGAGCTGATGCGGATACTGATGGACGAGCGGGGCTGGAACTGGGACGAAGCCTGGGCCCTGACACAGCGCTGCTTCGCTTACACCTGCCACACGCTGTTGCCGGAGGCGCTGGAGGTGTGGTCGACGGATTTGATGGGCCGCTTGCTGCCCCGCCATCTGGAGATCATTTACCGCATCAACGACGAGTTTCTTGAGCTGGTGCGCCAGACGTACCCCGATGATCCAATCAAACCTATCTCCATGTCGATCATCGCCGAGGGGCCGCCCCGGGCCGTCCGCATGGCCTTCCTGGCGTCGGTCACGGCGACGAGGGTGAATGGTGTGGCGGAACTGCACTCGCAGTTGCTGCGCGACAAGGTTCTGCCGGAGTTTTCGCAGCTCTGGCCGGAAAGGTTCACGAACGTCACCAATGGGGTGACGCCCCGCCGGTTTGTCCGGTTGTCAAATGTTGGGTTGTCCGATCTGATCACAGACGCCATCGGAGTGGGCTGGTTGACCAACCTTGAACGTCTGCAAGAGCTTGAACCTTACGCCGAGGATGAGGACTTCCGTCGTCAGTTCGCCGATGTCAAGACGGCAAACAAGGCCACACTCGCCGAAGTCCTGGCTGCCCGGGACGGCATTGAACTGCCCGGCGGGCACATGCTGGACGTCATGGTGAAGCGCCTGCACGAATACAAGCGCCAGTCGCTGAAGCTGCTGCACATCGTCAGCCTTTACCAGCAGATCATCTCGGGCCAGCTCCAGCCGGCCGATGTGTTGCCGCGGGTGTTCATCTTCGGAGCCAAGGCCGCACCCGGCTACAAGCTGGCCAAAGACACCATCCATCTGATCAACTCGGTGGCCAAGGTTGTGAACGCCGACCGGCGCGTCGACGACGTCATCAAGGTGGCCTTTGTCGCCAACTACAACGTCACGGTGGCGCAGCGGCTGATTCCAGCGGCTGACCTGTCGGAGCAGATTTCCCTGGCCGGCAAAGAGGCGTCCGGCACTGGAAACATGAAGTTTGCTTTGAACGGTGCGCTAACCATTGGCACGGATGACGGGGCGAACATCGAAATCCGCGAGCTGGTGGGGGATGAGAACTTCTTCCTGTTCGGCATGAGCGAGCCTGAGGTTGAGGCTTTGGCAACGCGCGGCTACAACCCGCAGGATTACCTCGGCGACCCACAGTTGCGGGCGACGATGGACCTATTGACATCCGGAGTGTTCGCCGACGGTGACCAGTCGGCCTTCGCGCCACTGCTCAACAACTGGGCGCAGTCCGACCCGTTCATGGCAATGGCCGACTTCCGAAGCTACGTCGACGCCCAAGCCCGCGTTGACGAGGCCTATCGTGACCAGACGTCGTGGGTGCACGCGGCGATTCTGAACGTTGCCCGCTGCGGCTACTTCAGCTCGGACCGATCGGTCGCAGACTACCTGGACCGCATCTGGCACGCCGCCCCTCTGCGGTGACGGCTAGATCGTCGCGACGTCGATGACGTAGCGGTAGCGCACCTGCGAGTGCACCACCTTCTCGTAGGCGTCGTTGATGTCCGCGGCGCTGATGACCTCGATTTGTGGGGCCACGCCATGGGCGGCACAAAAATCGAGCATCTCTTGCGTCTCGGCGATGCCGCCAATCTGCGATCCGGCCAGGATCCTGTTGCCGAGCACCAGCGAATCGAACTCGATGGTCGAAGCGTTCTCGGGCAAGCCCACATCCACCAGAGCGCCGCCGACTTTCAGGCACTCCACATAAGGCGTCACGTTCGTGCTGGCGGCCACCGTCGAGATGATCAGGTCGAAGTGCTTTTTCAACCCCTTCAACGTGTCTGGTTCCGACATGGCGTAGTAATGGGATGCGCCAAAAGCCAGTCCGTCGGCTTCTTTGGCCCGGGTCTGCGAGATGACGGACACCTCGGCGCCCATGGCGGCGGCGATCTTGACGCCCATGTGCCCCAGGCCGCCCATGCCGAGGATGGCCACCTGCTTGCCCGGCCCGGCGCCCCAGCGCTTGAGCGGCGAATACAGCGTGATGCCGGCGCACAGCAGCGGGGCGGCGGCATCAAGCGGAATGGAATCGGGGATGTGGCAGAGGTAGTTCTGCTCAACGGTGAAGGCCGTCGAGTACCCGCCCTCGGTCGGCTTCCCGTCCCGTCCGTGATCGTTGTAGGTGTAGATGGCCTCCTCGCAGAACTGCTCGGTGCCGGCGTCACACAGGTCACAGTGACCGCACGAATCGACAAAGCAGCCCACGCCGACGCGGTCGCCCACCTTGAACTTGGTGACCTTGTCACCGACCTGGGTGACGACCCCGGCGATCTCGTGGCCGGGCACCAGCGGGTAGATAGCGGGACCCCATTCACCACGGGCCGTGTGGATGTCCGAGTGGCAAATGCCGGCGAACTTAATGTCAAACAGCACCTCGGTGGGTCCGGGTTCGCGGCGCGCGATGGTGGTCGGATGGAACAGGCCGGTCGGTGAGTCGATGGCATAGGCGCGGGCAGCGGGCACGGTGGTTTCCTTTCCGAAAGGTAGCTTCCATAATAGTGTCTGGTCGCTGAACGGTGGCGCCGGTTGTGAAAGACTGGTGTTGTGGTAATCGAATCCCCCCCAAAGCTCGACCCCCGCACGCTTCGGATTATCCCGCTCGGCGGCCTGGGTGACGTCGGCCGCAACATGACGGTCTTCGAGATTGACGGTCAGTTGCTGATAGTCGATTGCGGTGTGCTGTTTCCGGCCGGGTCGCAACCCGGCGTCGACCTCATTCTGCCCGGTCTCAACTACCTTGACGACCGGTTGGACGACGTAGTCGGGCTGGTGTTGACGCACGGCCACGAAGATCACATCGGTGCCGTCCCGTACCTGCTGAAGCGCCGCGAAGACATCGACATTTTCGCGTCCAAACTGACGCTGGCCTTCCTTGACCCGAAGCTCAAAGAGCACGGCCTAAGCGATGCCAATCTGCACGAGGTGTGTGAGGGTGACACCATCAAGCTTGGCCAGCCGATCGAATTCGAGCTGGAGTTCTTGGCCGTCAACCACTCCATACCGGATGCGCTGGCCGTCGCCATCAAGACGTCGGCTGGCACCGTGTTGCACACTGGCGACTTCAAGATGGACCAACTGCCGCTGGACGGCCGGCTGACCGACCTGCGGGGCTTCGCCCGGTTGGGGGAGCGGGGCGTCGACCTGTTGATGGCCGATTCGACCAACGCGGAGGTGCCCGGCTTCACGCCCTGGGAGCGCGACACTGGCCCGGCGTTGGAGCGGGTGTTCATGACGGCGCGCAGCAAGATTGTGGTGGCGTGCTTCGCGTCCCACGTCCATCGCGTGCAGCAGATCGTCGACCTGTCCGCCAAGTATGGCCGTAAGGTCTGCTACATGGGCCGGTCGATGGTGCGCAACATGGCGGTGGCCCGCGATCTGGGATACCTGACGGTGCCCGGCGACACGCTCATCGACGTCGACCAGCTCAAGGACTTTGACGACTCGCAGGTGGTGGTCATATCGACCGGATCGCAGGGCGAGCCGCTGGCGGCGCTTTCCCGAATGGCTAACGGAGATCACGCCAACATTGAGCTTCATCCCGGTGACGTGGTGCTGTTGGCGTCGTCGCTCATTCCGGGCAACGAGGCGCCCGTGTTCGACCTGGTGAATGGGCTGACGCGGCTGGGTGTGAAGGTGGTCCACAAGAGCAACGCCTTCGTGCACGTGTCGGGCCATGCCAGTCAGGGTGAGCTGTTGTACGTCTACAACATCGTCAAGCCCGGCAATGCGCTGCCGGTGCATGGCGAGGTGCGTCACCTGGCCGCCAACGCCGAGCTGGCCAAGGCCTGCGGCGTGCCGGCGGATCACGTGATCGTCGCATCGGATGGCGATGTCATCGACCTGGTGGACGGCCAGGCCAAGGTGGTCGGCCAGGTGGACGCCAGCTACATTTTCGTCGACGGTTCGACGGTGGGCGACATTTCGGAGACCGGTCTGACCGACCGGAAAATCTTGGGCGAGGAGGGTTTCATCTCGATCGTGGCGGCCGTTGACCTGCGACAGGGGTCGATAGTTGCCGGGCCGGACCTGAACGCCCGTGGTTTCATTGAGGACGAGCACATTTTTGACACCGTCACAGAGCAAGTTCGTGACGCCCTGACGGCGGGCCTGGCGGACGGCATGGACTTGCACGGGCTGTGCCAAGAGGTGCGGACCACCGTCAGGCACTGGGTGTCGAAGGCCTACCGCACCCGCCCGATGATCGTGCCCGTGATTATCACGGTGTGATGGGATGACCTCATGAGCGCCAAGAATGCGAGGCACGGAGCGAAGCAGACGACGGAAGCCGTCCAGCGAACGCGCCGAACGGTCATCATTTTCGGCGTGTCGTTGGTGCTGGCTGTTGTCATGGTGGCAGCGACGATTCGGTTCACCGGACGAGCCACCCCCGCCTATTTCTTTTCCGTCAGTATCACTGACTACCCGAATACCGACCGTATCACCCGTGTGCAGACCAATCCGGCGAACATGGACTGTCTTGGTCTTGGCCGGCCGGACCTGGAAGCCCTGTTGACGCCCGCCAGCTATCGTGTGACGATCAACTGGGGCGATCAGAGGTACCGGCCGGATGCCATAACTTGCTTCCTCCGGGCCAATGATGCCTCGCAGACGGCACTCACGACTTGGGTGTCGCTGTCTTTGAGGCCTCCCAACTACAACGGTCAAACCGTCGACGTGTATCAACAGGCCTGGGGGGCATACTTTTTTTACACATTCCCTAAGTCCTTCGGATGGGGTGGCGCCTTGTGGATCACGCCGGGTGACGGCCTGCCGGGGTCACCCAGCCCGGACAACATCGCATATTCGATCCTTTGTGATTCCCAGGGTTACTGCCTAAGTGCGTCAGTGGGGCGGAACAACACCTCACTGGTCGTCATGTTGCCGGGGGAAAAACGAAAGGTGAACCCGTGGGCGCTGCAGCCCAATGCAAACGGAGTTTTTGATCCTCTGTGGACGGTGACGACTTTGGTGGAAACGGCCTGGCGGCAGTTGCATGCCGAGAAGCCCGACCTTTTGCCGACGGCTCTGCCGCCGGTCAATTCGAGCCCGTATGAGCCGGCGACAACGGAACCATTTCCAAGCAGCGGCCCCGGGGGTGAACCGACATGAGGCGGTCGCTATCTGCGGTGGTTCCAAGGCGTCTGTTTGCGACCGTCGTCTCGACAGTCTTGTTGGGGATGTTGACTCTGAGCGGGCCGGCGGCCCACGCGACCGGCCCGGAGATCACGCGGTTTTACATCGACGCCAACTTGGACGCACGCGGCAGGCTGACAGTTGAAAACACAATCGACATGCAATTGGACGCGTCAACCGCGATCATTGACCTGTGGCTACCCACACGGTACAGCTACGGCCTTGGGACCGACGAGCTGGTGAAATACAGCCACATCGCCGTGACCTCCACCACGGGTGCGTCGACGAATCTGAAACTGACCTGGCATGCGAGGGCGATTCAGCTGAGCGTCGGCGACCCTGGTAAGCCGGTGAGTGGCCTTCAAACGTACGTCTTGTCGTATCAAGCGACCGGTTTGGTTCAAAAAGCAGATCAGTTTTACAAACAGCAGTATTTTCTGTGGTATCCAATCGGGCCCGATTGGAACATGCCAATTTCCAACGTTCAACTGATGTTTACACTGCCCAACCCGACATCGGACGGGATGAGAAAGAACGCGCTATCTGCCGCGTCACTTCTTCCAAATGAAAGTTGGAGTGTTCAGTATCGTTTCGCCAAGGACCGATTCACCGGCGGTTTCGTGCGGATTGTTCCGACCAATCCAACTATCTTTGGTGTTGCCACGGGTGAGCGACCAGCGATCTGGGTGGCGGCCTTGCTGGTTGTAGCAGCCGTGGTGGCCCTTAGGGCCATCAAAAGAGCCGGCCGCTCACAACGTGTCGTGCCGGGCAGTGCGGTGATCCCTGTCTGGCGTGCCATTCCATCGTTCGGTAGCCTACCGCCGGCGGGTGTCCGGCAGGTGGCTCGCGCCGAACCGCCGCCTGGACTCCAGCCCTATTTTGCCGCAGCCCTTGAACGAGGACGGCCCATGAAGCGTGACGTTGGTTCCATGGTTGTCGGCTTGGCAACCCGAGGGTACCTACGGGTCGTCAGTGAGGAAGGCGACACCGCATTCGAGGTGACAGGCCACGGTCCGGGAGGCCTCAGCCCCCACGAAAGGCAAGTGTTCGACTGGCTGTCTGCCCGTGGCAAGAGACTCACACGCCAACAGCTGACAGAACGCAACTGGCCAGCCGTCGTTGCCACGCTTTTGGGTGCACTGGACAAGGACCTTCGCGAGGCATGGCTGAACTCGCCGGGCATCATAGTTCGCTACCAGATGTTCGGTGCGTCCTTCACTTTGGTCGGCACCGCTTTGGTCTTGCTGGTCAGCAACGCTCTATTGCCGTCCGGCAACGGGGGCTGGGGTTGGCTCACCCTCCCAATTGTGGTGTTTGGGCTGGGCCTGATTCTTGTCGCGCCTATGGCGCCTGTGCACAATCCCGTGTGGCCCGGCATAGTGCGACAGTGCCGGGATTTTAGCTCGTTTCTGCGGTTCCCCGACCTCAGTCAGCTTGATCTGACAAACGGCGAAGACGTGTTCTCCAAGTATCTGCCCTACGCCGTGGCCTTCGGATGTGCGGGTCAGTGGGCCAAGTCGTTTGATGAGTTGGCCGAAAAGGGTGTGGCCGTGCCCCGTCCTGCCTGGTTCGCGGGCAGAGCTGGTTTCCGATCAATGACGACGGCGATCACCAACTGGTGGTAGACGGTGATCTGGTCCGGACCGCAGTAGCCCCGCCCCGATCGACGCCGCCCGCTTGGCAACATTTGGCCCCATCTGCTAATGTTGTCTGGTTGTCATAAGGGGCAACGCGATCTGGCAAGGAGTTTGACATGGCTGCTGTGTGCGACATCTGCGGCAAGAGCCCTAGCTTTGGCCACAACAAGCCGTGGTCGAAGAAGAAGACCCTTCGCCGCTGGAGCCCGAACATCCAAACTGTGCATGCCCACATCGGCGGCACGGCCCAGCGCCTCAACGTCTGCACGGCTTGCTTGAAGTCCGGCAAGGTGACGCGCTGACCGAAGACTTTTCGCCCATCCCGCTTGCGGGATGGGCTTTTTGTCGTTTTGTGTCAGTGTTTCGCGATAAGGTCATCACATGACCAATCGATGGCGCACCGCGACGGCGCAGGCCCTGCACACGCCGCTGGTCGACGTGCTGGGCGACAAGGCCGCCAAGGCGCTGGCCAAGCTGGGGCTCGTCACTGTCGACGACCTGATGCACCACCTGCCCCGTCACTATCTGAGCGGCACCGAAACCACCGACCTCTCGAAGGTGCGGGTGGGGGAGTACGTCGCTGTGGTGGCCAGGGTGGCCCGTTGCAAATGTCACGACGGGGGAGACAAGGGACGACTGGAGGCAGTGCTGACGGACGGGCGCAGCCGCCTCACGGCCACCTTCTTCGGCAAAAGCTTCCGGCTCGCCTATTGGCAGGGGCAGCTCGAGCACGAAGACAGTGTCAGAGGCATTTTTGTGGGCAAGGTCGCCCAATTCAACGGGAACTTGCAGATGGCGCACCCCGACTTCGTCATGCTCGACAAAGACGGCCTCATCGTCGGACGGGCAGACCCCAAACACGTCTCGATAGCCCGGCAGGTGCGTCGCAGCGGCCTGATCGGCATCTACCCAGCGGCGGCCAAGCTGCCCACCTGGCAGATCAGCGAATGTGCGGGAATCGCTTTGGACGGGCTGGCCGGGCTGCCTGACAGCCTGCCGGACGCGGTCGTGGCAGCGGAGAACCTGCCCGGGCTGGTTGAGGCGTTCGAGGCGATTCACCGGCCCGACACGCCGCAGCGGGTTGAAACGGGCCTGGCGCGCCTGAAGTTCGAGGAGGCGCTGGCTCTTCAGCTGACGATGGCCTACCGGCGGGCCAACCGGGCCGGCCAGGCCTCACCGGTCATTGAGCCGCGCCCAGACGGGCTTCTCGCCGCCCTGGACGCCCGGTTGCCCTTCGAATTTACGGGTGAGCAAAAGGACGTGGCCGCACAAATCGCCGCAGACATGGCGAAACCGATCCCGATGCAGCGTCTCCTTCAAGGCGAGGTCGGTGCCGGGAAGACGGTGGTGGCGTTGCGCGCCATGCTGTCGGTGATCGACGCCGGATATCAGGCCGTTTTGCTGGCGCCCACGGAGGTGTTGGCCGCCCAACACACCGCGACCATTGCGTCGCTGCTGGGTGACCTGGAGTTTGATGTGCGGCTGACGACGCTGACGGGGTCGATGACGGCGATTGCCCGGCGCAACGCGCTGGACGCCATCGCCTCTGGCGGTGCCCGGCTGATCGTCGGCACCCACGCGCTGCTGTACGACGTGAACTTCGCCGACATCGGGCTGGTGGTCATCGATGAGCAACACCGCTTCGGCGTCGAGCAGCGAGCGGTGCTGACCGATCGTCCGGGGCACCGTCCCCACGTTCTGGTGCTGACGGCGACGCCGATACCCCGCTCCGTGGCGATGACCGTCTTTGGCGATCTGGAAATTTCCACGCTGCGCGAGATTCCCGCCGGGCGGGGCGAGGTGACAACCCAGATGGTGGCGCTCAAGACCCATCCCAGCTGGCTGTGGCGCGTCTGGGCCCGGGTGCACGAGGAGGTGGCGGCGGGAGGCCAGGTGTTCGTCGTGTGTCCGCGCATCAACCTGCGCGACGATGAGGTTTTCGTCGCGGCTGCCGGCGGCTCACCGAGCGCGGCGGCTGTGGAAATGCTGCGCCAGCTGAAGGCGGGGCCTCTGGCCGACTTGCGGCTCGGGTTGCTGCATGGGCGGTTGCCGACGGCCGACAAGACCGAAGCGATGGCCCGGTTCGTCGATGGCCAAACGGACGTCCTGGTCTGCACCACCGTCATCGAAGTGGGCATCGACGTGGCCAACGCCACGATGATGGTCGTGATGGACGCCGACCGGTTCGGCATGTCGCAACTACACCAGTTGCGCGGACGCATCGGGCGGGGCGACAAGCCGAGCCTGTGCCTGTTGGTGACCGACACGGAAGGTGACTCGGCCGCAGCGGAACGGCTGCGCGCCGTCGCGGCAACCAGGGACGGGTTTGAACTGGCCGAACTCGACTTGATCGCCCGGCGCGAGGGCGACGTTTTGGGGGCGGACCAGGCCGGGGGACGCTCGACGCTCAAGCTGCTGCGGGCCATCGACGACGCCAACCTGATAGCCCACGCGCGGGAGGTGGCCGAGCGCCTTGTCGCCGCCGACCCGGCCTGCGCCGACGACCGCCTGGCCGATCTGGTGGCCGACGTCGAGCAGTCAGATTGGCTCGACCGCAGTTGACACCTGCCGCAGCGCCGCCGCCAGGCCCGAGGCGCGGTGCGGTGATGTCGTCAGGCCATGCCGCAGTTGCTCCGCGGTGCCGACGATCGTCAGGCGATCCTGCGCCCGCGTCATGGCCGTGTAGAGCAGGGGGCGCACCAGCAACGGCGAATCCAACGGCGGCAACACCAGGGTGACCGCCCGGAACTGGCTGCCCTGCGACTTGTGAACGGTCATCGCGTCCAGGGTGGCCAAGCCGGGCAGGGCGGTCGGGACGATTCTTTGACCGGTGGGCTCGAACACCACACGCGGGCCACCACCAACCACCAACGTGACACCCTGATCGCCGCTGACGACGCCCAGATCGGGAGCGGTGACCGTCGCCAGCACGGCGCGGCCCGGCCACCAGTCGTCGGGACGGCGTCCGACCGGTGTCGTCAGTTCGGCCACCCGGCGGGCCCAGGTCGCCACGCCATAGGGCCCATGGCGGTGGGCGCACAGCAATCGATGATTGTCCAGCGCCTCCAGCGCGCCGGCAGCATCGCCAACACTGGCCGCTTGACGGGTGGCCTGGGCCGTCGCGGTCACAGTCTCCGCCACATCTGGCAGGGATGCCCAGGTGACATCCGCCGCGTCGGCGTCGACCAACGCCACGGCTGGGTCGTCACCCTGCAGAACCGACAAGGCTGCGTCTGCGTCGCCCCTTGCGGCCGCCACCGATAGGTCCGCCAGTGCGCCGCCGTAGCGGAAAACCTTGGTCAAAGTGTGAACCAGGGGGGCGTCGGCGTGGGCACTGGCGCTGAGCCTCGCATCAACCAAATCGGCCAGCACCGCACCAGCCTCCACCGAGGCTAACTGCCCTGGATCGCCGACCAGCAGCAGCCTGGCGCGGGGGCTCACGGCGTCCAACAGGCCAGCCATCAGAGGCAGCGAAACCATGGACAACTCGTCCACGATGACTAAGTCGGCGCTCAGCGGGTTGTTGGCGGTGAAGCGGTTTCCCCGCCCGGGCCCGCGGGCGCCGAGCAGCCGATGAATGGTGGTGGGCCGCGGACCGCACTCGCCGATGGCTTGGGCCAGCCGGGCTGCCGCCTTGCCGGTCGGGGCGGCGACGCTGATGGTGGCAAAACCAGGCGTCGCTTGCAGTTGCGAGATCACCTTGGCGATGCTGAAGGTCTTGCCGGTGCCCGGCCCGCCCGTCAACACCGTCACCCATTGCGTGAGCACAGCGTCCGTCAACTCGTCGCCCGTCAACGCCGGTGGGGACGGCGGGGCAGCCCGCCAGCGGGCGCCAAGGGACGCCACGACGCGGGCCTGGTCGTCCCAGGTGCGGCGCAGGTACAACAGATCGCCATCCAGCCGGAGCGGCCGATTGTCGCCCGACCCGATCAGCCGAGATTCGCGCAACGCCGCCAGCCAGGCGTCCGGGTCTGGCCACGGCAGGCCGGCGGCATCCGGGGCTGTCTCCTGGTCCTCGTCGGCGCCCAAGCAGTCTGCCGCGCGCAAATCCAGGCAAGGCGAACCCGTGCGCCAGGCGCGCATCGTCAACGCCACGGCCAGCGCAACCTCTGGCGAGTCGTCCCCGCTCAAAGTGGCGAGCGTCCGCGCCAGGTGGACGTCGGGCAGCCCAAGCACGCCCGCCTCATGGAAGTCTCGCAGCAAACCCGTGGCAGAGATGGCAATCATGACGCATCACCTCGTAACACCGCGTCCGCGGCCTCGATCATCAAGGCGCTGGGACGCCACCCGAAAACACCGCACGGCATGCCGTCACTAACGGGGGTTGACGGCCCGCTCATGCCCCGGACGAACAGATAGCCGACGCCGGCCCACTGAGCGTCAAAACTGGCGTCGGGACGCCGCCAGGCCAGGTACCGGCGCAACGCCACGGCATAAAGCAGCGCCTGGAGGGGATAGTGCGACTCAATCATGGCGGCGGCCATCGCCGGCCGGGTGTAGGCGGAAATCGGGTCGCCGACGGCTGGCCCCAGCCGGTTGGTCTTGTAGTCGATCAAGAACACCCTGGGCGGCCCCGCGTCGGATGGCACCTCGACGATGTTGTCGATAGAACCCGTCAAGAACCCGTGCAAATGGCGCTCGGCGGCCGGACTGCCCTCAAGCGCGGCACCATATCGGTGCAGCGGATCATCTGCTGGAACCATGTCTGGGTTGCTGAAAAGCGCCGCCAGGTCGGCCACCTTGCCAGCGGCACCAGAAGCGTCACCCAACGGCAACTCGAACCCAAGCTCGGTCAGGCGCCGCTTGGCGCCCAGATCGGCCAGGCTCAAGCCATCGGCTAGCGGGCCAAGCGGCGTGTTCAGCACCTGGACAAGAGCATCAGCCAAGTGCACCGTGTCCAGGTCGGGCAGCATCGACCGTTCGCGCAGCCGGTTGGCCGCTTGCCTCAGATCGTCCGGCAAGGTGGCTGACGCCGGGTCGCAGGCCTCAAAGACGGCATGGACGATGGTCCCGAAGCCGGCACCGGCCGGCAAACCGTCCATGGGGGAGAGCGCCGCATCATCGGGCGCGCGTTCGGGCACCTCGCCACCTCGGTCGGCCTCGTCCCAGGTGGCCTCCGGCACGCCCGACACCGCTCCATGCAGGTCGGCCGTCAGCCCCGAGTAGCTGGTGCGCACCCACGTGTTGTCAATGGTCCGGGCCACGGTGTTGACGGCCAGCGCCGGCGGTGCGGCAGCGATTTGGGTCGCTCCCTTGGGGGGCAGCCTGGTGACGTTGACCAGGCGCACGTCGGCAGGCGGCTGTGGCCACCCCTCGATCAACTGCTCCAGCGTCGAGGAACGGTCACTCACCCAGGCGACAGCCAGGCTGGACGCCCTTGTCAACGCGACATACAGGCGACGGCGGTCGTCGGCGGCCGACTCGTCGGCCCAGGCTTGCCGGCGAGCCTTTTGGCCGGGCCCACCGGTGCTCGTGTCAATCACCCGCTGGCCTTCGCGGCGCACAATCAGCGGGTAACCGGGCGAACCCCACAGGTGGCGTGGTGCGTCCGCTGCGGCCGGCACCAGGACAACCGGGAACTCCAACCCCTTGGCGGCGTGGACGGTCATGACGGAAACCGTCGGCTGGTCAGTTTCCAGACGCCGGGAGCGGTCACCTCCGCCTGATTCGACGGCCAGGCGCTGCTTGGTTCGCAGCCAAACCGCCAACCGGGCCGGGTTACCGACCTCGCCGGCCACACGGCCCAATAGCTCGGCCAGGTGGCGCAGGTCCGTCAGAAGCCGTTCGCCGCCCGGCTGATTGACCAATCTGACGGCGAGATCAGCCGTCGCATCAAGCTGATCGATGATGGCGGCTGGACGGACGCCCTGTGACCAGCCGCGCATCGTGGCCGCCCACATCGCCGACAGGTCATCATCCTCCGCCAGTTCGCGCAACGTCAGGCCGATCAGTTGCCCTGCCATGGCCCGGCGCAAGGTGTCCGGCCGCGGACTGGCCAAGGCGTCCAAGAAGGTGACCCACTCGTCAACCGCCGGGGACGCAAAGATGCTAGACACACCAGAAAAGACGGCCGGAACGCCATTCTCGCGCAAAGCCTGGCTGATCGATTCGCCGTCCCGATTGGTCCCCACGAGGACCGCGATGTCGCTGGCCTCAAGCTTGCGCCACGCCCCGGCGTCGTTCAGTTCGGGGGGGTCCGCCAGCGTCCTCGCGACCCACGACACCAGATCGGCTGAGACGGCCTGCCAGGGCGCGGTCTTGGCCAGTCTGGCTCGGCGTATTTCGACCCCAGAGGTCGCCCGGCCGCGCAATCGCGGCTCAATGTGGCGGGCAGAGCTGGTCCGCATCGGGATTTCGGCGCCCGCCTGCCCGAAGTCAACCCCGGAAAACACCTCGTTGATGCCCTGGACCGCGGACCGGTCGCTTCGGTGATTGACCGGCAGTGTGTGAGTCGCTCCCGCCTGGGCAACCGCATCGAGATAGGCGTACACGTCAGCGCCCCGGAAGCCATAGATGGCCTGCTTGGGATCGCCGACCAGCACCATCGGCGTCCCGGAGCCAAAGGCCTGGCGCAGAATGGACCACTGCACCGGGTCGGTGTCCTGGAACTCGTCAACCAGCACCACCTGATAGCGCTGTCGCAGGGCGTCGATCACAGCTTGGCCGGACGGCCCGGAGACAGCGGCATCGAGGCGCATGGCCAGGTCGTTGAAGTCGCTGACATCGGCGGCGGCTTTGCGCCGGGAATACTCGGCGCGGACGGCGAGAGCGAACTGGCTGGCCGGGCTTTCCGGCGGTTCGATCGCCAACTCGGGGGCATCGATCGCCGCCCGTCCCAACGACGCACAGTCGCTGGCTGTCAGGTCGTCGACTCCGCTGAGAAGGCGCCGCAGCGTCATGTCCGCGACCACCTGGTTGGCTATCAGGTCGACGGCGTTCTCGTCATCGTGCCAGACTGGGCCGAGCAGCGGACCCAGCCAGTCGCCCGCCCGGCGACAAAACTCATGGATGGTGGCGATCGTCGCCGCGTCGAAATCGCCTATGGCCTGGTTCAGGCGCACCAGGCGGGCCGCGACGGCGTCGGCCGGGCCGGTGACCAGCACGTCCACCAGCGGATCGCTGACTTTCGGGTCGATTCCCTTTTGGTGAGACTCCAGCGCAGCCGTGACCTGGATCAGCCGCTCATACAAGCGTGACCGCAAGTCGTTGCTGGCCAGGTGGGTGAAAGTGATCGCCAGCAGTCGCGGTGCCGTCACCACACCTTCGGCCAGGTAGCGCACGGCCAAGGCCGCAATGACCCAGGTCTTGCCAGTGCCGGCGCTGGCCTCGACCACGGTGAGGCTGGACGGCAGGGGGCCAGCCAAGTCAAAAGGCTGGAACATCGGTTGGTCAGGCATGACGACCACCTCCCGCCACGGCCGCCTGGCTGATCGGTTGCCACAACCACTTGGCCAGATCGTCGAAAGCTCCGACCCGGCGCAGCGCCGCCAGCGAGGGGTCGCCGATCAGCGCCCGCCAGGCGGGATTGTGACCTTCGCCGTACTTGCCGGCAAAGGCATCGTCGGCGCGGCCTTCGGGGTCTGGGCCGTGCGTCAAGCCCGCCACACCGACAAGGGCGGCACCGGTGTCAGCGGGCAGGGGCACGAGTTGGCGGGCCGCCGTGGCCGTCAATTTGGTCAGCTCTTCGAGGATCCGGCGGGCCGCGTCCGGGTCAGGCGGCGCGAGCGTCAGGCGTGCCTGGGTTCCCCAAACCTGGCCGCCCAGCCCTTCCACCCCCTGGGCCGTCAGCGCCAGCAGGCGTACCCAGCAAGCCAGCACTTGCGCCGCCTTCACACGCCCATACCTCAAGACGATGACGGAGCTGCCCCGGGTGGTCACGGCCCCGGTCACTCCGCCAGAGCGTTCGTCCGGGACGACGGCCAGCGTCTCAGGGCTGCCCAGGCCGATCACGTCCCGGGGGAGGTTGCCGACCTTCCTCACGATCTGGTCGACGGCCGCAGCACCCAGACGGCCCGGTGGGCATTCCCGGCGGGCCAACGCCTGCGCCCTGGCCTCGGATAGTGGTTTGCCGGCTATCAGATCTTCCAGCAGTGACTGGCCAAGGCTCCAATCCGCCAGCGAATCCAACTCGACCGGCATGCTGTCGTCGCCCGCCCGGCTGAACTCTGGCAGTGTCAGGTTGCACGCCCGGCGCAGCAAGAACCGGGCTGGGTTTGTCAGGAAGGATTCGATGTCGTCCAGGGCTGGCACGGTGTCGGTTTCCACGGGCTGCACGCCGTCTGCGATGAACGACAGCCAGCCTGGGGGAGTGGCGCCACCAGATCCATTGGCCAGTTGCCTCGCCGCTCGGAAGGATTGGCGGTCGTAGCTTGCTAGCGAACGGCCGGCAGCGGCGAAATTCGACCAGGCATACGGCTGCAAGGGGTAGCGATGCACTAGACCGTCCTTTGTGCCGTCCCAAGAACCGGCGCGCCCCGGCACGGCACAATCGGCCAGAAGGTCGAGCACCGCCACCGGCGCTGGCACCTGGGCGCCAGTGCGCTCGTCAGCCCCGCGTGTGACGACGATGAACCGGTCGGTGGCCGCCAACAGAGCATCCCGGAAAGCGACCCGGCTGCGCCGTCTGGCGTCCTCGCCGATGCCCGGACCGGCACTGCGGTCGAACAGCAGGTCTTCGGCCCGCGTCATCAGCGGCACCGGGAAGGTCGCATCGTCGAGCCCAAGCACGCAGACGACCCGGAACCTGACACCCTGCAATTCGCCCAACGGCAACACTTGCAGGGCGCCGTTGGCGTAGGTCGGACGACGGTTGCCGGTTCGCCGGTGATCTAGCAGGGCGGCCACGTCGGCGAAGGTCAACAGCGCCGGCGACTCATCGCGGCCCCAACGTGCCAGCAAGGCGTTGGTGTTCTCCCTCATCCACGCCTCATCGGGGCCGACGGCGAACAATTCGTCCGCAGTTTGGGTCAGGCGGGCGGCCCATTCGGCGATCGGTGCGGGAGTCGCCGCTTGGAAAAGCGCCCGCCGCAACCGTGACACCAGCTCGGCGAGCCCGCCAATGATCTCGGCATCTTGGGGCTGACAGCCGTCGGCTGGCACAGCCGCGCCCACGGGGGTGACGGTGGCCAACGCCAGCGCCAACCGCTGCACGCCGTCAAGCCAGGTGCCCGTCGCGATGTCCAGACCAGCCCTGCCGCGATGTGCCCGGTCGACGCCCCAGGTGATGCCGGCCGCCTCCACCAAGTCACTCAACCGCTCATCGTCACTCAGGTCGAACTGCCGCTTGACTTGGGGATTTCGGCACCAGTCGACCAGGTCGTCGGCGGTTGCCCGCGACACCGCCAGGCGAAGGCAATCGGCCAGGCCGGCCAACAGGGCGTTGTCCCGCTGGCCAGCCACGTGAACCCGCAAGCCGGATGCCGGGTGCCCGGACTCCGGTGCGAAAGCCGCCTCAATCAGGGGGCCATATGTCTTCAGATCGGTGGTCAGCACCAGAACGTCACGGGGCTCCAGCCCAGGCACCTGGTCGAAGGTGGCACACAAGACGTCACGCAGAACCTCCACCTGACGGTTAGGCCCGTGGCTGGCATGGATCTGAATGCTGCCGTCGGCCACCCGGCCACCATCAGATGAACCCCTCACCAAGGCGCCTTGGACTTGGCCCAGCAGCGTAGTCGGCTCGTCGTCAGGTGCTGGCGGTTGCGGCACCGGGGCAGACCAGGTCGGGTCATAACGCGTTTGCTTGGCCGCGGTGACCGGTCGATAGGTCCAGATCGGCGCACCAGCGCCCGCCAACGCGTCGAAAATCGGGTAATCAATAGGGTCCGGCGGGGCCACCAACACTGCGCCGTGGCGTCCCGGATCGTTGACCACCAGCGCCGCCGCGTCGCGGGACACCTGGGCCGGGTGCGGCGCCGGAGCCAAACGAGTGATCAGACCGCGCCACAAGGCTGGCTGCCAAGCCTTGTCTTGAGGCAATACCTCACCGGTTGGACCGACATCATTGCCCGCCTCCCAGTTGAACAAGAGCGACGGGCAGCGGCGCAGATAACCGTCGAGTACCCCCGCCAACCGGGTGGCGGCATCAAAGACGGTGCCGGTGCCCGTGGCGGCGACCATCTCTGCGTCGGCAGCCAAGACGTCGGCGATCGCCAGCACCAAAGAGGCACCCCGCCACGGGTCGTCCGGCCTGCCTTCCAGCAAACTTGACGCGAACTGATCCGGTGTCACCATCTGGATTCCGGCGCAAATCCCGCTGCCGCGGGCCAGATGTTGGGCGATGTATCGACCGTGGCCAGCGGAGGGCACAACCAACGTATCGGGCACGAAAGGATCGCTCGGCGCCGAGAAATACTGCGTCACCGCGTCAAGCAGCGCCTGCCAGGTGAAGCAGGCTGTCAAGCTGGCTGTGTTCGTCATCGTGAACAACGATAGATGAGCCAACCGACAAAACTGTCAGAGACGCCCGGTAGGGTGGTCGCCATGGCAAACGCGCAAGACATTCTGGCCGGGCTCGACCCCGAGCAGACGGCAATAGCGCGGGCTGTCGAAGGGCCGGTGGTGGTCATCGCCGGAGCGGGCACCGGAAAGACGCGGGCCCTGACCCACCGCATAGCCTACGGTGTGGCAACGGGGGCGATGGTGGCCCAGCAAACCCTCGCCTTGACCTTCACCACCAAGGCTGCCGGCGAGATGCGCTCGCGGCTGGCCTCACTGCGGGTGCCTGGCGTCCAGGCACGCACCTTTCACTCTGCAGCGCTAAGGCAGGCCAAGTACTTCTGGCCGCAAGCCACCCACACCGAGTTTCCCGCCATCACTGAACGCTCAATGCCACTGGTGGCCGAAGCCGCCTCACAGGTGGGCGTCAGCGGGGATACAGCCCGCCTACGCGACCTCACCGCCGAGGTCAGTTGGGCCAAATCATGCAACGTGGGCCCCGAGGCCTATCAAGCCGCGGCAGACGCGGCGGGACGGCTCGTCAGCGGTGTCAGCGCCGGCCAGGTGGCAGACGTCATGGCCGCCTACGAGCGCGTCAAGCACCGCGCGGGCGTCATCGACTTGGACGACATTCTGCTCGCCACTTTGGGACTGGTGACGCAATATCCGTCGGTGGCCGAACAAGTGCACGACACCTACCGCAATCTGTTCGTGGACGAGTACCAGGACGTCTCACCGCTGCAGCATGCGCTCTTGAAGGCCTGGCTGGGCGACCGCGATCAAATCGTGGCCGTCGGCGATCCGGCCCAGGCGATCCATGCCTTCGCCGGGGCGGACCCCAAGTTCTTGACCGGCTTTGCCCGCGATTTCCCCCGCGCGCAAACCTTTAAGCTGGTGCGCAACTACCGTTCCTCGGCCACCGTCGTCAACTTTGCGAACACCTTGGCGGCTCGCTCGCGCGGGATGGTTCCGGCCGTCAAGCTCGTGCCGCAGCGCGCCGGCGGGGCGCCGGTCACCCAACGGGCGTGTGAAAGCGGTGAGCATGAGGTGAACACCGTCGTCGCCTGGCTTCACGAGCGCCACACGGCAGGCCTGCCATGGCAGGACATGGCGGTCTTGTACCGCGTCAACTCACAGTCGGTACCCTTCGAGGCAGCCCTGGCCGAAGCTGCCGTCCCATACTCTGTGCGGGGTGCCGAACGTTTCTATGAACGCGCCGAGGTGCGGGCGGCACTGACAGCCTGGCGGTCCACGGCATCGAAGGCGCCAGATGCCCCCGCCAGCGGGTTGCGGGACACCCTGTCCCGCCTGGGCTGGACACCCGACCCGCCCGACGGCCAGGGACGGCAGCGTGAGCGCTGGGAGTCGTGGCAGGCGTTGGCCAAAATGATTGATGGCTTTCCGCCCGATTGGACGACCGTTCAGGCGGTGCGTGAGACAGAACGCCTGGCCGACGAGCAACAGGCCCCCACCAGCGATGGCGTCGTCTTGGCGACGCTGCATTCGGCCAAGGGCTTGGAGTTTGAGGCCGTGGCGATTGTTGGTGTCCAGGAGGGGCTGCTGCCCTACATGTTGGCGACCACTCCGGCCCAACTGGCCGAGGAAAACCGTCTGCTCTACGTGGGGGCCACCAGGGCACGTCAGTGGCTGCAGATCACCTGGGACGGATCGAGGCGCCGTCCCAGTCGATTTCTGGACGCCCCGGCCACCCGCCCCGGACCCCGGTCCGAGCCTCGCGCCAAAAGGCAACTCCGAAAGTGCCGGGTATGTGGCGAGGTGTTGCTCACGGGAGCAGACATCAAGCTCGGGCGTCACACCAGCTGCCCGTCGAGCTACGACGAAGCCTTGCTGGACGCGCTGAAAGCCTGGCGCCTTCAGCGGTCACGCACCGACGATGTGCCCGCCTTCGTGGTGTTTTCCGATGCCACCTTGATGGCGGTGGCGGAGGCGGTGCCGAGGACGCGGGCGGGGCTGCTGGAAATCAGCGGCATCGGCCCCAGCAAGCTCGACAGGTACGGCGACGAGTTGCTGGCTGTTCTGGGGCACTAGGAGACCTTCAGCGGCCTCCTAGGCCGCCAATACAACATCGGCCAGCAGCCATGGTTGCTGATGCTGGCAGGCACAGTCGCGGTGGGGCATCCAGCGGCGCCTGGCCAGGCCGGCCACGCTGCCGTCGAGCTCGACGGTGGCGCCGTTCAGCGTCATCCCGTGCCCGCGCAAGAACCACACGGCCTCGCAGGCCGCTTGCGCGGCAGCCCAATTGGTGGGAAGTGGGCCCGGCATGGCCAGACGAGTCGTGAGGGCCCGCACGCTGGTGGGCCACCATCCGTCGTGATCGGCCTGCGTCAAGTCGAGGCAGGCCAGGCAGGCGTCGCCTGTATGGGTCACCAAAGGCCCGACGACGGCCGTCTCGTGATGCGCCCGCACCACCAAGTACGGCACGCCTTGACGGGCCAGGTGGTCCGTAATAGCGCGGTCGGGTTGCACGGTCTGGCTGGCGACGATGGCCAGACGTGTGGTGTCAGGCGTGATCGACGTCCAGTGCGGCGCCAACTCCAACTTGGCGGACGGGTGTTGGGCCAGAACCACGGACCTGATGGCCGCGGCGGCGCTGGCGTGCTGGCCCAACGGGTCAAGCGCAGCGGGGGCGCGATCAGGCGCACTGACACACACCCGCAGGCCCGTCGGTGCCAGAGCCAGCGCGGTGGCGGCCGCCAGCGTCCCGCTGCCGATCACCCAAACGTCCCCAAGCGGGGGCCGGTCGGCCAGCCAGTCGTTGGAGCCCAGGGCGGCTTCAAAACTGGACGGCAGTAGCGCGGGCTGTCCGCCTAGCGCGCTCAGCAGACTGTCGGAGGGGTGATCGATGTCGCAACACATGCCTGTGGGGCTCAACAGTCGCCAGTGTCCGCCACCCAGTTCGATCAAATCTGCCGTCAGGTCCATCACATCAGTTTGGCGGTGATCACCAGCCCGCCACAACCTCACACAACACCAAGACAACACCGGCACGACAATGAAAGACAAATAAGCAAATGGGCGACGGAGGTGTGTCTCCATCGCCCATTTGGCGTGTCCGTGGACAACAACTGCCAGATCATGCCTTGCCAAGAATGCGGACGACAGTCGTGCCGCACTTGGGGCACTTGGCCTTGGCCATGCGCGTGCCCTTGTCGTTCACGACGATGTTGCCGCTGGCGGTGCACTTTGCCTTGCACTTGACACAGTAGAACTCGCCTTGGTAGGTCTCTTCAGCCATGCTGAACTCCTTCTTGCTTCGGGGCCGCGCCAGGAAGTTGCGACCGTAATGCAATGAACTTTAGCCAAATGCGCACTCATGTTCGTGCAGGCGGTGTCATCGCGGGCGGCGTGTCGGGCCAAAAGGGAGATTATTGCCCTCAAAGGGCAGGAAATAGCCCCCGGAAGCATTGGAACGCCTTCCCCTGCGTCCAGCACTACCGAGGGCTACGAGAAGACGCTACGCCGAAGAGGCGTCGGCGTCAACACGTGGTCGTGTCGAGGGTTGAGACTAGTTTTCACCGTCCTTGCGCCATTGGTCGACCAGCCAGTTGAGTTGCTCGTCCATGGCGTCCGGCTGTGCCCCGGCACTGGTGCGGGCGACGAACCCCATGACATCGTCAAGATCTTCAGCTTGGGGAAGTATGTCGGGGTGGCTCCACAATGCGTCGCGGTCTTTGATGCCGCGGTCATGCTCGACGGCGGCCCACAGATTGGCCGCATCCCGCACGCGGCGCGAACTGAGCGTTATGCCAAGGAGGCTGGTCAAGGCGCGTTCGGCCGGCCCACCGACGGCCCGGCGCCTGATCAGCGTCTCGGCCAGGGCAGGTCCCGTCTTGAGCCACGCCCCAGCCGCCTGTGCCACCACATGATCGACCCAGCCTTCGACCAGGCAAATCAGCGTCTCCAGGCGGGTCAGAATGGCCTTCTGCTCCTCGGTGGCCGCAGGACGGAACAGCCTGTCCTCGATCTGGGATGAGATTTCGGCCAGCCGGGCCGGTGTCATCGAGTTCATGGCGTCGACGTCGAAGCCCTCACGAAGGACGGAAGCGTCAATGGTCAGCTCACGGGCGTAATGCTCGATCAGCGCCATGATCTGCGGGCCGAGCCAGGGGGTGGCCGCGAACAGGCGTTGCCGCGCGCACTCGCGGGCCAACAGGTAGACCGTGACGTCCGTCTGCGGTGCCGACAACCCGGCCGTGAACGCGGCGATGTTGCCCGGCAGAAGGGCCACCGTGGAGGCCGGCACCAAAGGCAGTGCCGCGTCGGTGCCGGAAAGCGTACTGCAGGCCAGGTCAGCGATGGTCTTGGCCAGCCTCGTGGAAAAGAACTCCCCAGCCGTGGTCCGCATCATGGGGGCCATGAGTTCGGCCAGCGGGGCCAACTCGGGTATTTCCGAGGCGTTTTCCGTGGCCATGGCAACCAGGGCGTCGCCGAGCGATGCGACAATCGGGGCACTCATCGATCGCCACTGGTCGGTTGTGCGTTCGACCCAACGGGTGCGCGGCCAAAGTTCCAGTTGAAGTGTGTCGCCGTCAAAGGCCATCGCCTCGTCAAGCCACCGGTTGGCCAGGCCGAAGGAGTCCGCCACATCGCCCGGCATCAGGGCCGACGTCAACTCGGGGCCCGCCTCGCCCACCAGGCGATTGATGGCGGTGGCGGTGGCTTTCCAGTTCAGGCCGGACGGATCGGACCCACCAGGTACCCGGCTCAGGGCTTCACGCATGCCGCCCATCAGCTTGTTCATGTCAAGGCGGCCGTCAGGGCCCATGAACTGGCGCATCTGTGCGGCCAGGTCGGAAAAATCCGGCTGATTGTCGTCGTCGTCGTCCATGTCTTTTCCATCTGGCTTGCTCATTGCCAACCTCTTTTCGTTGCTGTGCCTTGACCTCTATTCAACTCTACGTTCCCCAGGGCAGGTGCAGAAGTCGTCAACACGGTAGTCTGGCAGGTATGCGCAACAAGACGGCCCGATCGTCCAACGGTCAGCGTTGGACGGTGGCTGTCGCGGCCTTGTGCACGGTGGGCCTGGGCTTCACTGTGATGTCATGGCAGGTGCCGTTCGTGATCTGGTCGGCGGGCGAGGTCACCGACATCTACGCTCCTGGCGGGCTGTCGATCACCGGAGCGGAAACCTACGCCGTGTCCGGTCATCTTGAAGTGGCGAGCGTGACAGTGTCGCCCCCATCTGTGCGATTGGCCGACGCGGTGTCGGCCTTTTACTCGGCCGACAGGGCGGTGCTGCCGCAGGCGGTCAGCTACCCAGCCGGCCAGCCGATCTCACAGGTGGTGATCGGCGAGCAGCCGGCGGAGCCGCAGCGGTCCGCAGAGGCTGCCGCGTTGCGTCTGGCCGGCTTGCCGGCAAACCGGGCGGCCCGAGTGGTGTCGGTGGCGACGGCCGGCCCGAGTGCGGGGCTTCTCGAGCCCGATGACGTTATCACCGCGGTTTTCGCGACCAAAGTGACAAGCGTGGCCGAGTTCAACCAGGCCGTGGCCACGCACTCCATTGGCGACACGATCCAGCTGACGGTGACCCGCGGCGGACTGCCGCTGGAATCTCAGATCGACGTCGTGGCGCAGGCCTCGGGGTCGGACCAACAAACGCCGTCCCTGGGTGTGACGATGACTGACTCATTCGTCTTCGACCCCGTGGTGGTGAGCAACGCACCGGTGTCGGCCGGCTCAGGGTTGATGTTAGCCCTGGCCATCTACGATCTGCTGACGCCCGGGGCGCTCCTGGGCCATCTCACGGTCGCCGGCGCTGGTATGGTGGACGCCAACGGTGTTGTCTCTGGCGTCGCCGGCACGAATCAGCGCCTTCAGGCCGCACAGGCTGCTGGGGCAACGGTGTTTCTGCTGCCGGCCAGCAGTTGCGCCACCGTCAGCCTCGAAACCGGGATGACGGTGGTCGCCGTCAGTTCGTTGCAGCAAGCAGCCGACAGTCTGCGCGTCCTGGCGGCTGGCGGCACCTCAATACCAACTTGTCAGACTTGAGAAAGGTCGAGTGATGGCTGAAACCCAAACCGTGCACCACCGTTCACGGCGCTGGATACTGCCGGTGCTACTGGCGCTGGTCGTCTTGGTGATTGCGATATCGCTGGCCGTCAACATATTGACTGAGGCTTTCTGGTACGACAGTGTCGCGGCGTCGCGTGTCTACTGGACGCGCCTGATCACAGGTGTCTTGCTGTTCCTCGTGTTCGGCCTCATCAGCGGGGCAGTTGTGGCGGCCAGCCTGCTGGTCGGAGTGCGCGGCGAGCCAAACAAGATCCCGATCATGGGCGTGCACGTCCCGCGCTGGCTGGTCGTCGCGTTGCCGGCCGTGGTTATCGGTGTGGGCACGGGCTGGGTGGCGCGGTCGGCCGTCGACACGGCCTTGGGCTGGATCAACCAGGCGCCCTTCGGCACCGTCGACCCAACCTTCGGCAAGGACGTCTCATTCTTCGTCTATTCATTGCCGTGGTGGCAGATGATCGCCAGTGCGACGATGGCCGTGCTGGTACTGACGGGCCTGATCCAAGCCCTGTACTATCTGGTGACCGCCCAAGGCTCACCGGTCAGCGTCAGGGCCACTCAGCATGACGGCGTGGTGACGCCCGAGGTCAAGGTGTCAAACCCCTTCAACAACAAGGCCAGAATGCACCTTTCCGTGATCGTCGCCTTGGCGGTGGCCGACTATGGCTGGATCTGCCTGCTCGATCGCTATGCCTACGTTTTCGGCAACAACGGACTGTTCACTGGCATCGGGTACACCGAGGCCCATGCGCGGTTGATCGCGCGGTTGGTGGTGGCGATTATCGCCTTCATCTGCGCCGCCGTGTTCGTCGTCAACGTCAAGATCCAGCGCTGGCTGTTGTCCATCACGTCTTTGATCTTGATGGTCGTCTCGTCCATAGTCGTGTCGGGCGTCTACCCGGCCATCGTGCAGCGCATTTCTGTCGCCCCGGACGAGCCGATCGTTCAAGCGCCGTACATCGCCAACAACATTTCGGCCACGCGGTCGGCCTATGACATCGAGAACACCGAGATCACCGACTACTCGGCCCAGACGACCACATCGGCCGGTCAGCTAAAGTCTGACGCCGAAGCGCTGCCGGGCATTCGCCTGATCGACCCGTATGTCGTCCCCCCGACCTTTGAGCAGCTTCAGCAGGTGCGCGGTTATTACTCCTTCCCGTCCATCTTGGACGTCGACCGCTACGATCTGAACGGCCAAACCACGGACGTGATCGTGGCGGCACGTGAACTCGACCAGTCGGGCATGCCCGATCAGTCGTGGAACAACGTGCACACCGTCTTCACGCACGGTTTCGGCATGGTGGCGGCCTACGGCAATCAGCGCCAGGCGACCGGCGAGCCGGTTTGGCTGGAAGGCGACATTCCCCCAACTGGGTCGCTCGGTGAGTCCCAATCCCGCATCTACTTCGGGGAACGCAGCACCACCTACGCCATCGTCGGCGCACCCGCCGGCACCGACCCGGTCGAACTCGACACGCCGGGTGGTGGCACCGGCCAGCCCGAAACCCGCAACACCTACGACGGCACGGGCGGTGTGCCGATGGGCGACCTGTGGCGCCGTCTCTTGTTCACGCTGAAATATGGTGACATCAACATCCTGCTGTCCGACCGCGTCAACCCCGAGTCAAAAATCCTGTATGACCGCACGCCGACCGAGCGGGTGCAAAAGATTGCCCCATGGCTGACCATCGACTCCGATCCGTACCCGGCGATTGTTGATGGACGCCTGACGTGGATTGTTGACGCCTACACGTCAACAGATCGCTACCCGAACTCGCAAGACAGCACCTTGGGCACCGGGGACGGCGCCGTGACGGTCAACTACGTGCGCAACTCCGTCAAGGCCACCGTCGATGCGTATGACGGCACCGTCACCCTGTACGCGTGGGACGACACTGACCCGATCCTGCAGACGTGGATGAAGGCTTACCCCGGCATCATTTCGCCGAAGTCGGCGATTTCGGCCGATCTGATGGCGCATCTGCGCTACCCGGAGGACCTGTTCAACGTCCAGCGTTCGATTCTGGCCCGCTATCACATCACCGATCCGAACACGTGGTACCAGCAATCCGATTTGTGGCAGATTCCGTCCGATCCCCGCACCTCGCAGGGGCAGGAACCGGCCTACTACCTGTCGATCAAGTGGCCCGGCGACGACGCCCCGGTGTTTTCGCAAACCGCCGTCTACGTGCCCAACGGGCGAGCCAACCTGGGTGCCTACCTGTCGGTGGTGGCCGATGCCCGCAGCTCCAACTACGGGCAGTTGCGCGTGTTGAAGCTCTCCGACAGCCAGCAGATCGCCGGTCCGGCGCAGACGTTCAACGCGATCTCGACCGATCAGGGCGTCACCGAGAAGCTGCTGCCATACACCAGGCAGAACGCGTCCCCCGTGTTCGGCAACCTACTGACGTTGCCGTTGGGCGGTGGGCTGATCTACGTCATGCCCATCTACACGGTCGGCAACCAGGCCACCAGCTACCCGCTGCTGCGCTTCGTGGCGGTGCGTTTCGGCGACAAGATCGGCATCGGGGACACTTTGCAGCAAGCGCTGGATTCAGTGTTCCAGGGCGACGCCGGGGCTGACACGGGCGAGAATCCCACGACAAATCTGCCGCCCGATACGACCACTCCGCCCGATACCACCACTCCGCCGGATACCAATCCGGCACAGCCCCCCACCACAACCCCCCCGACCGGTGGGGGAGCGGCAGCCGCGCAGCAGGCCCTGGCGGACGCTCAGACGGCCTTCGACGCCGCCGATGCGGCGCTCAAGAATGGCGATCTGGCCACCTACCAGGCGCAAATCGCGATTGCCCAGCAGAAGGTGGCGGAGGCGGTGCAAGACCTGGGCTAAGGAGCAGACATGGATACCTGGCACGACAAATCGGCCGTCACCGCACTGGAGATGCTGTCCGTCGACTCATCTGCCGGCCTGGGTGAAGACGAGGTAGTTCGTCGGCGCGGCGAGTACGGCGCAAACCGTTACACGGTGAAGAAAGCCGACTCGCTGGCCCTGATGGTGGTCCATCAGTTCCGCGATGTGGCCAACGTCATCTTGCTCATCGCTTTTGGGCTGTCGCTGGCGTTGGCGATTCGCGAGGGCCACGGCTACATCGAACCGATCGTCATCGGTGTCATCGTCGTCATGAACGTCGCCCTGGCCGTCTCGCAAGAGCGGGGCGCCGAGAAGGCGCTGGCCGCACTGCAAAGCCTAAACAGCCCAACCTGTGTGGTGCTGAGAGACGGTTCGCGACTGGAGGTCGCAACCGCCGACGTTGTGCCGGGCGACATCCTGCTGCTCAAGACGGGCGATCTGGTGGCGGCGGACGCCCGTCTCGTCGAATCGACTGATCTGGCGGTTGACGAGTCGTCCCTGACGGGGGAGTCAGAGGCGTCCGAAAAGGACGCCAGCGCCACCCTGGACAAGGCCGCCGGCATCGGCGATCAGACCAACATGGTCTTTTCCGGCTGCCTGGTGACCGCCGGCAACGCCCAAGCGGTGGTTGTGGCGACCGGCATGAACACGCAGATGGGCAAGATCGCCGGCTACTTGAACGATGTCCAAAAGCTGCAAACACCACTGCAGAAGCGGCTCAACCGCGTCAGCCAGACCATGTCCGTGGTGGCGATAGTGTCGGCGGCGGTGTTCCTCGTGATCGGCCTGCGCCAGGGCGACGATTTCTGGGTGATGGCACTGGCGGCCGTGTCGCTGGCCGTGGCGTCCGTCCCCGAGACGCTGCAGCTGATCGCCACGTTGTCGCTGACCAATGGCGTGCGCCAAATGGTCGCACGACACGCTTTGGTTCGCAAGCTGCCGGCTGTGGAGACGCTGGGCAACTGCTCGGTGATCTGTTCCGACAAGACGGGCACCTTGACGCAGAACCGCATGGCCATCCAGCGCCTGTGGGTTCCGGGCGGCGAGCCGGCCTTCGTCGACGACCAGTTGACGCGCGACCAATGGGGGCTGGTCAAGTACCTGGTGCTCGCCAGCAACGCCTCGGTGGAGACGGCTGATGACGGCAAGGCCCGCATCGTCGGGGACGCCACGGAGACGGCCATCATGCGCTTGCTGCTCGGCCTGGACGGTGACCCGGTCAGGCTGGCGGCCAGCAATCCCCGCGTCGGCGAGGTGGCGTTTTCGTCCGCCCGCAAGATGATGACCACGGTGCATTCGCGCCCCGACGGCGGCTACCTGGTGCTGACAAAGGGGGCCTTTGACCGGTTGCCCTTCAAGCGGGCTGACGCGGCGACGACGCGGCTGCGCCAGCAGATCCACGACGATTTCGGGCACGACGCGCTGCGGGTCATCGCCCTGGGGTCGAAGGTGGTGGCGAAACTGCCGGACGACTTGACGAAGCTGGAGCGCGACCTGGAATTCGTCGGCATCATCGGCCTGATCGACCCGCCCCGGCCGGAGGCCAAGGAGTCGATCGCGATTGCCCGGCGAGCCGGTGTGCGAACCGTCATGATAACCGGTGACCATGCCGCCACCGCCGGAGCAATCGCCCGTCAGCTAGGCCTGATGGGTGAGGACGGGGTGGTCGTCACCGGTCAGGACCTGGCCGCCATGAGCGATCACGACCTGATCGCCACCGTGATGGACAACGCCGTCTACGCCCGGGTCTCGCCCGAAGACAAGATACGGATCGTCGAGGCCTGGCAGGAACACGGCGAGGTTGTCTCGATGACGGGCGATGGCGTCAACGACGCGCCGGCTTTGAAGGCGGCCGATGTGGGCGTGGCTATGGGCATCGCCGGTACCGAGGTGGCGAAGAGTGCCGCCGACATCGTCTTGACGGACGACAACTTCTCGACAATCGTCGCGGCCATCCGCGAGGGACGCACCGTTTTCTCCAACATCCGCAAGACCATCGACTTCCTGCTGGCGGCCAACCTGTCGGAGATTGTCATCATGCTGGCGGCCACCATCATGGGCTGGGGCAAGCCGCTGACGCCCATCATGCTGCTGCTGATCAACGTGGTCGGCGATGGCGTGCCCGGCCTGAGGCTGGCCCGGGAGCCAAGCGACGAGCAAATAATGGCCCGGCGGCCGATCGGACGGGCGGAGACGTTCTTCGGCGACGGGGTGCTGCGCAGCCTGATCCAAGACACCATCGCCTTCTCGGTGGTCGGCCTGGCGGCGTACTACATCGGTGCCTTCGCGCCATTCGGAGGCGCCGAGGAGTCCGCCTGGCCGGTGTTGACCGGGCAGACGATGGCGTTCCTAGTTGTCGGTTTCACCAGCATCTTGCGTATCTTCACGGTGCGAAGCCGACGGTCGGTTTTCCGTCACCCCGTCAGCACCAACTGGCCGTTGTTCTGGGCCGCCTGGGCGATGGTGGCGCTGTTTGCCGTGATGGCGCTGGTTCCGCCGTTCGGTGCAATCTTTGGAGTGGTGGCGATCAGCTGGCAGTACTGGCTGGTGGTGATCGGCTTGTCGCTCATCCCGACCGTGGTGGCGGAAATCGCCAAGGCCATCAACGCCTGGCAAGAGCGCCACGATCACGCCCGCCGCCTCGTGCACCACGAAACCAGCGACCTGATTTACATCTAGCCGGTGAAATTCCCCTCCTTGGCAGGGGTGGCGGCGGAGCCGACGGGGTGGTCAGGAACTGGCGTTGAAGCGGCCGGGGATGGCCCGTCCGCAGGCAGGGCAGTGACCGTCCTTGAGCGCGTCTTTGGTGACGGTGTAGCCGGTGCGAACGATCAAAGGCGTGCCGCACTGGGGGCACCAGGTGGTTGAGCCTTCGTCGTCGGCGACGTTGCCCGTGTAGACGAAATGTAGACCCTCGCCAAGGGCGATTTGGCGGGCGGACCGCAGTGTCGCGGCTGGAGTGCGGGGTGTGTCCATCATTCGATGGGCGGGGTGGAAGGCGCTCAGGTGCAGGGGGACGTCCGGGCCGAGCTCGGAGGCCACCCAGGCGGCCAGCTCATGCAGTTCGGCCGGAGAGTCGTTCAGCCCGGGGATCACCAGGTTTGTCACCTCGACCCAAACGTCGGTCTCGTGAACCAGGTACGCCAGGGTGTCCTGAACTGGTTCGAGGTGACCGCCCACGATGCGGCGGTAGAAGTCGGGTCGGATGGATTTCAGGTCGACGTTGGCGGCGTCCATGAACTCGAAGAAGTCGGCGCGAGGCGTGGGCTCGATGTAACCGGCTGTCACGGCGACGTTGACCATCCCAAGTTCGCGGACGGCCAAAGCCGTGTCGATCGCGTACTCGGCGAAGATGGTCGGGTCGTTGTAGGTGAAGGCCACGCCCTGGCAGCCCTGGCGGGCGGCCGTGGTGGCAATGCCTTCCGGCGACGCCTGGGTGGCCAAAACGTCCAACTGGTTGGCGGTCGAGATCTCCCAGTTCTGGCAAAACCGGCAACCCAGGCTGCAACCGGCCGTCCCGAAGCTCAGCACCTGCGCACCGGGCGTCACGTGGTATAGCGGTTTCTTCTCGATCGGGTCGATGGCCAGTCCGGACGAGCGCCCGTAGGTCGTCAGAACCAGCCGGCCACCGACATTGCGGCGGACGAAACAGAACCCGGCTTGGCCGTCGCGCAGCGCGCAGTGGCGCGGGCACAGGTCGCACTGGGCGCGGCCGTCGTCACCCAGGTGCCAGTACCTCGCCGGCTGGCCGGGTGCGAGCGTCACGGCGCATCCTCAAGGAAGGCGGTGACGGTGTAGCGGCTGATTGTGACGTCGTCACCCCAGTAGTTGGGCGGAAGGCCGGCCTTGCGGAAGAGGTGAGCGATGAACAGGTCGGGCTGCGGCAGTTCGTCCCACACCTGCGGCAAGAAGGTCGCCCGACGCCGTCCCGCGCCAAGGATGACGCCGTCGATGCCCGGACGCAATTGGGCAAGCGCGTCCTGGCGGGAGGCGAATTGCATCGGCACCGGCACAGACAGCACGGACACCTCAATGCGCGTGCGGGCAAGCTCGCCCACACCCAGCGGCATGAAGCGGGGGTCGTCGAAGGCGGCCGCCCGCGCGTTGCTGGTGACGTCGTCCCGCAGTGGGCGGTGTGCCACCAGCGAGCCGATGCAGCCGCGCAACTGGCCGTCTTGCGTCAGGGTGACGAAGGACGCGCCGGGTTCATCCAGCCAGGCATCGCCTGCGCTTGCGGGCACCTCGAAGGGCAGCTTCAAGGCCTGGGCAATGGACACCCGGGCCAGGCCCGTCAAGACCGCGCCAGCGTTGTCAGGAAAACCAGTCATGCGATCACCTCGTCAAATGCGAAAGAGCAATACCCGACGACTTGGCGCTTGTCGCCGGCGGTATCGCCGGAGTTGCAGGCACCCAACAATCGGGGCGTCAAGCCGTGACTAGCGGCAAGCAGCATCATGGCGTCCAGGCCGGTGGCCCCGCAGGCCTGGTCGTGGTCAACCGGGCGCAGCGCCAGGACATCGGCGATGGTCGCCGCGTCGATGGCGCGGGCTTCGTCGTACGGGTGGTAGTGCGATAGGTCGGAGCTGATGACGATACCCATTCCGGCGGTTCCCCAAAGTGGTTCGAGCACCTCGGCGGCCTGCTCGGGTGTCACCCAGCCGGCCGCCAGCGGGAGGACGTCGGCCTGCGGCAGCAGCCGCTGCAGGAAGGGCAGCTGGACCTCCAGCGAGTGCTCCTGGGCGTGGACGGCGGCGCTGGCCACCACGTGGGGCGACCGGGCGACCACGTCGACCCCCGCCTGCCAGATCGGCACGTCGCCCAAAGGCGTGCTCATGGCGTCGGCATCGGGCAGGGCCAGCGCCCGGACGCCGACGCGGTGCGTGGGGCCGACGATGACGACGTGTTCGATGGGCGCGCCTCGCCAACTGGCAAAGCCGAGGGCCGCCGTCGAGCCAGAATAGACATACCCGGCGTGCGGAACTTGGATGGCGGGCGGCGGGGGAGTATCGTTGCCCGGCACGTCAGCCAGGAACTGGTCAACCATCCCCGCCAGTTCGGCTGCGTGGGCGGGGTAGAACATGCCCGCTACAGTGGGTGGACGGACATTAGTGGACATACAACGTAGCCTAGTATTATTCACATAAGTTTTTACGTCCCCCATAGACGGAGGGAAATATGCGCACCGCAGCAGTCAACACCGTTGGGACGCCCGATGGTCCGTTTACGATCGTGGCGGACGACTTGGTGCTGGCTTCTGGCTGGACTTCGGATGCCAGCCAACTCGTCAAGCTGATCGACGCGACGCACCGTCCCCAGAAGCTGGTCAGCGACCAAACTGGGCACGCAATGCGCCAGGCGATGATTGGGCTTGACGCCTACTATGCCGGGTATTTCGGGCCAATGCTGGCCGTACCTGTGGCGTACCCCGAAGAGTCGTTCCACGCTGACTGCCGCCGGCAATTGCGCAGTATCCCGCGCGGCCACACCATCACGTATTCGGAACTGGCGCTGCGGGCCGGCAATGCGGCCGCTGCGCGAGCAGCCGCGACGGCCTGTGCCCGCAACCCAACCGCGCTGTTCGTGCCCTGCCACCGGGTCGTGCGGGCCGACGGCGATTTGGGCGGATACCTCTACGGCCTGGAGTTGAAGGCGCGTCTGCTGGTCCGCGAGGGCGTTCGTCTCTCGGCCGACTAGCGCGTTTGACGGCGGGCAAAGCTCAACGTCGCCAGTCCGAACAGGACGATGAAGAATGCCCAGACTATGCCGAGGTCCAAAGCGATACCGCCAAAGCCGTCGCCTCGCAGCATCACGCCGCGCATGGCGTTGGCTCCGTGGGTGATGGGGAAGCATTGCGACAGGATCTGCATCCAGCGGGGCGCCGTCGATAGGTCGAAGATGCCCGAGACCAGGATTTGCGGCACCAGCAACAAAATCATCAGCTGGATCACCTGGAATGCGGTCCTGGCAAGGGCCGACACCAACAAGCCCAAGGCCATCGAGACCAGCGCCATCGAGAATGTGATGACTACCACCAGCCAGGTTTGCCCCTCGTTCGGGAACTTGAGCAGCCAGATGCTGGCCGCCAGCACCAACACCGACTGGATGACCGCCGCGACGCCGAAGCCGATGCAGTAGCCGGCCACGAGTTGCCAGGCTTTGATGGGGCTGACGAGCAGGCGCTCCATGGTGCCGCCGGTGCGCTCGGTGACCAGCGACATGCCCGACGTGATGAACACGAACATGAAGACGAAGACGCCGATGAATATCGGCCCGAAGAAGTCAAAACTGCTCCACTCGGACGAGCCATGCAGGAAGCTGATGTCCAGTTTGGCCTGCGGCGGGCCCTGCTGGGTGTCCGGTTGCGCCGTCTGCGACAGGGTAGCCACAGCTTGCTGGACGGCCGACACCGAGGCCCGGTTGTGCGTGGCGTTGCTACCCTCAACGGTGATCTGCAGGTCTGCGCCATCCATCGCTACCAACGCGTCGATGCTGCGATCGGACAGCACCCCGGCGGGGTCGACGCTCGCGCCGGTGCCGACCTGCACCACAGTGGCATTGGTTTCCAGCGCCGTCACCATCTGGTCGGGCAGACCAACGACCGCTATCGTCGGCTTGTAGCCGGGCGCCCCCAGGATGATTGACAGCAGCCACATGATGAAAACGGGTGCCACAACCAGCATCACGATGGTGCGGGGGTCGTGGCGGAACTGCTGCAGGATGCGCTTGGCCAGCGCTGTCGCGTTATGCATTGCCGTCCTCCTCGGTGTGGTTCTGCGAGGCTTCGAACTGCAAGAAAGCACCCTCTAGGTTGGCTGTCCCAGAGACGCTCACGAGCTCGTCCGGCGAGCCGGCTGCCAGCACCCGCCCGTCATGAATCAGCAGGACGGTGTCGCAGTTGGCCGCCTCGTCCATGACGTGCGTGGTGACCAGGAAAGTGGCGCCGCCGTCCGCGAGCTGCCTAAACGTTGCCCACAGGGCCACCCGATGGGCGGGATCGAGGCCGACGGTCGGCTCGTCCAGCACCAGCAGCCGAGGTTCGTGCAGAAGGGCCACGGCCAGGCTGAGGCGGCGCTGCATGCCACCCGAATATTCGGCGACGACCTTGCCGCCCTGCTGCGGCAGCGACACCTGCTTCAGCACCACGGGTATGCGTTCGGCCATCTGTGCGGCCGTCATGCCGTAAAGGGCGCCAAAGAAGCGCAAGTTTTCGTCGCCCGTCAGATCAGCGTAAAGAGCCTCCGCTTGCGGCATGAAACCGATCGAGGATTTGACGCGGCGAGGCGGCGCCGATTCGCCCAGCACGGTGACGGTGCCGGACTTGGCCCGCAGCGCACCGACAATGACGCTGACCAACGTCGTTTTGCCGTGCCCGGACGGTCCGACCAGCCCGGTGATGCGCCCGGGCGGCAGCTCCATGTCGATATTGTGCAGCACCTCGGTCTTGCCGTAGGCGGCACACATATCCTTAACGATCACAAGTGGTTCATCGCTCACGGGACAAGCATAGACGTTTGCCGCACCATAATTCCCCTCCTTGGGAGGGGTGACGGCGGAGCCGCCGGGGTGGTCAAGCGGTGTGGACGACGGTGCTGATGCCGTGCCGCGCCAGGTCTGGCACCAGCGTCGCGGCCGGCCCGCACAGTGCCACCACCAGATTGGCTGGCTGGATGTGACGGGTGAAAGCGTCGGTGGCGCCCTCTGGCGTCACTTGTCGCACAGCGGCGGTGTATTCGTCGAACCAGGTGGGGGGTACGCCGCACAACGCAAAGCTGGTGGTTTGCGCCGCGATGGCATCGGCGGTGGCCAGGTGTAGGGGAGTGGCGCCGGTGATGTACGCGATGGCGTCGCGAGCCTCGTCCTCGGTGACCGGCGACGCGTCGAGGTCAAGCAGGCGCAGCGCCAGGGCCGTCGCCTCGGCGGCGACGTCTTGCCGGCACTCGGCTTGCATCGTGAAAAAGGCCGCCTGGCGCATGGAGGTCAGGCCGCTGCCGGCCCCGTACGTCAACCCGCGCTCCTCGCGCAGGACCCGGTTGAGTCGCGAACCGAACATGGCACCCACGGCGGCATTCGCGACCTGAAGAGCGGGCCAGTCCGGGCTCCGACGGCCGGGGGTGATGGTGCCGATGCGAAGCGACACCTGCGCCGCGTCCGGGTGGTCGACGACGACGACTCTCCCCGTCGCCGGCGCGGGCCATGATTCGGCCTCTGGCAGGGCTAGTCGGTCCGGGTTCCAACTGCCGAATGCCCCATCCACCAGGGATGTCACGTTCTCCGGGAGCTCGCCGGCCAGCACGAGACGGGCCCGGGCAGGGTGGGCGACGCGATCGTGCCAGGCAGCCACATCGTCACGGGTGATCGCGGCTACGGTGTCAGAATCACCGGCGAAGAGACGCCCGAGCCGGTGGTTCGGCATCAGTCCTGCCCGCAGCGCCTTTGACGCCCGGACGGGCGGCGACACCAGGCCGGTGGCGATTGCCAACAGGCGTGATTCGACGAGACGACCAACGTCAGCCTCGTCGTAGGCCGGCTCGGCAACCATCTCGGCCAGCAGAGGCAATGCCTGCTCAAGACGGCTGGCCGGGGCCTCAATGGTGATCGTGGAGCCGTCCATTCCCGCACCGGCGTCTTGGGTGACGGCCCCGCAGCCCTCCAGCGCGTCGATAAGACCGGCGCCGGGGTGGGGGAGTGTGCCCTCGTCACAGGCCTGCATCGCCAAAGCTGCCACACCTTCAATCTGGCGCGGCTCGGCCGTCAGTGGAACGTCAAACAGCAGCGTCATGGTGACAACGCGTTGGCCGGGCAGGTTGACCTGGCTGACCGGCAGTCCGTTGGGCAGGGCCCACTCGTCAACCGGCGGGAAACGCCACGGCTGGGCGGGGTGAACCTGTGGTTTGCGCGCCATCACTGCACCCCCTCGTACTCGAGGACGGCCCGGGCGCCCGGGTTCAGCCAGGTCGAAGCCACCCGCGCCACGTCGTCAGCCGTAACCGACAACCAGGCGTCCAGGTGTCGGTTGAGATGCTCCGGATCACCCCAGTTGGCCCAATCTTCGTTGATCGCGTCGGCCCGCTCGCCAGCGTCCGCCAAGCCGCCGAACCATTCCCGCTCCATTTGCGCCCGCGTCCGGCTGATCTCGGCGTTCGTCGGCCCGTCCGCCGCCAACTGGGCCAGGTGGTCGATGACGGAGTCCTCCAGTTGGGCCAGTTCGACGACCGCCTGTGGCTGCACCGTCAGTGTCGACAGGGACGTGCCGCGGGTGAACCCGAAATCGCCGGCGCCCACAGCCTCGGCCAGGCCGGCGTCCCGCACCAGGTCGTGATGCAACCGGCAGGCCTGCCCGGCACCCAGAATGTCCAGGGCGACGGCCACGGCGGGCCGGTCCGGGTGCGTCACGGGGGGAGTTCGCCACAACAGATGCAGCACCGAGCGGGGGACGGGCCGCTGGACGGCCAGCCGCGGCACACCGGTCAAGGCCGGCAGGGGATCGGGGTGGGCTGGCTGCGGCGGCGCCCCACCGGCCGTCGGCACATCGCCAAGGTACTTTTCCACCAGGCGAAACACCTCATCGTCAGGCTGCGGCGAAACCACCACGACGCGAAGATTGTCCGGCCGGTACCAGGCGGAATGAAAGGCCTGCACATCACCCAAGCTGGCGGCGTCAAGGTCGCTCATGATGCCGATGGTCGGTATCGAGTAAGGGTGCGAGCGGGGGAATGCCAAGCCGAGCAGCAGTTCGAGTTGGTCGCCATAGGGCTGGTTGTCGTAGCGCTGGCGTTTCTCTTCAAAGACGACGGCCCGCTGCGTGCGCAACGCCGCGCCGGACACCCGCAGGGACGACAGCCGGTCCGCCTCCAGCCACAGGGCCAGCGGCAGTGCGCCGGGCGGGACGGTCTCGAAATAGTTGGTCCGATCGGCGGTGGTGGTGGCATTGCTGACCCCGCCCAGGGCCTCAAGAATTTCGGTGTGATCACCACGGACGTGGGCTGAACCGGCGAACATCAAGTGTTCGAACAGATGTGCGAAGCCGGACGCGCCGGGCGTCTCGTCAGCCGAACCAACGCGGTACCAAAGGTTGAGGGCTGAGCCAGGGGAGAACTCGTCACGGCTGACCGTCACCTGAACACCGTTGTCCAGGGTGCGGGTGGCCAGGGGGAAACTCATCTGACAAGACTAGCCGACGAGCGGTCAGGCCCAACCCATTTCGTCCAACTCGTCGTCGTCGATGCCGAAGAAGTGGGCGATCTCGTGCACAACGGTGACGGCGATCTCTTCGACCAACTCATCAGTTGTGTCGCACATATCCCGAAGCGGATTGCGGTACAAGATGATGCGGTCGGGGGCCACGAAACCGTAGTTGTCGCCGCGTTCCGTCAGCGGGACGCCATCATAGACGCCCAACAGGTCTGGCTCGTCGTCTGGTGGGTCGTCCTCAACCAGGATGACGACGTTGTCCAGCAGTTCGATGAAGTTGTCGGGCACCTGATCGATGGCGTCGTTGACGGCGTGGTCGAAGTCCCGGTCGGAAAGCGTCACCGGCATGGTCTAGGACGTTACGATTGGCAAACCGGTGGACTTGGCCGCGGCCGCGATGCCGCCAGCATTGGTGACATCGGTGAACCCGGCAGCCTTCATCTGACTCTGCGCGTTGCCGGCGCGCACGCCAGATTGGCAATAGACGATGTAGGTCCCGTCCTTGGGCAGGTTCGCAATCGTGGTGCCGAAGTCGGCCGACTGGACGTCAATGTTGACTGCACCTTGAAGGTGTCCGGCGGCGAATTCGGCGGCGGTGCGGACGTCAATGATGGTGGCGCCGCTGGTGTCCGTCTGACTGCCAGTGGTGCCAGTTGTGCTACCAGTGGTTGTGCTGCCAGAGGTTCCACAGCCGACAACTGTCAAGGCCGCGACAGCGATCGTCAGCGCGAAGGCGATTTTCTTGATCATGCTCATGCCAAGAGTCTAGCGGTCACACAGCCGGTGCTGCCTGAATGAACATTGTCCGATAATCGACATTATGTCAGAACGCGATAATCGACAAGGTTCCCTGCCACGTTTTGTTGGAGGTTTGCGGCGCTCTCCTATCACGAACGGACCCGGTCATGGCATCGGAACCAGGAAAGTGGACCCGTTCATGCCAAGGAGGTCTGCTAGGAATCCGGTCTGGGAAAGGAGATACCATCGACCGTTGTAACGGCCGGCGTTGGGGACAAATAGCCAGGTTTGACCGTTCATGTCGAATGTTATGGCCAGGTCGGCATAATCGTTGCGGCCAAGTCCAAGGGCCTGCACGAACGTGCCGAGGTACCGCTCAAGGGTGTCGTCGCTGCCATACCCGCTGACAACGGAGGACGGATCGATTGACTTCACATTCGTGATGCTCCCATAAGGGTAGCTGTCGAAGTCGCTGGCGATCTGCGCAATGAAGGCCTGTTGAGAAGCAGGATCTGATCGTATTGAGTGCAGGAATATTCGTGTACTCAATGCACAATTAGCCCGAGTTGCTGCCTTGCACTTGGCCTGACGCTGCGGCGTCGATCAACCAGACTGTCGCCTCGCGCCCGTGCAGACCGGCCGCCGGGGTGCGTGTAACCTCGTCGCCCGCCAGCGCCCGGCTGACGGCCTGAGCCTTCTCGGCGCCGGCCGCGATCATCCACAGTTCTTCGCACTGCATCAGCGCCGGCCTGGTGAATGACACCCGATCGGGCGGCGGCTTGGGTGAGTTACTGACCGCCAACACCGCACCGGTCGCCACGCCCACCTCAGGGCGCCCTGGGAAAAGTGACGCCACATGACCGTCCGGGCCAATACCAAGGATCGACACCGAGAACACCGGCGCAGGCACATCGCCAGGATCGGGCACTCGTCCACGGGCCAAGTTCGACGCATACGCCAAAGCCGCCGATTCGAGCGTGGGCAGCAGGTCCGGCCCCGGCACGCTATGGATATTCGCCTGCGGCAGCCCCAACTCCCCCGCCACCGCGATCACCGCGTTGTCGTTGCGGTCGGGGTCACCGGCTGGCACAAAGCGCTCGTCGCTGAACCAAACATGGACGCCACTCCACGCCACGTCACCCACCTTGGGGTGTGCCGCCACGTGGGGCCAGATCGCCGAGCCCAGTCCCCCACCGGTCACGGCGATGTGCGTCTCCCAGTTGCGCTCGATAAGTCGGTTGACAAGCCGATCAGCGATCGCAGCGGCCGTCGCCGACACGTCGTCGTAAACCAAAACCCGTGCGTCGGGGACATCTTCGGGCACCACGGTCAGCCCTCAACCTGTGTGGTTTCTGTGAGGTGATCGCCGCGTTGCAGCCACGCCAGGCTTCGCTTGATGACCTCGCCATAGAGCGTGTCGGCGTCCAACCGTCGCAGTTCCTCGCTCAGGCTGTCAGACAGGCTGGGCGGCGGCAACTGGAAGCGCCTGACCTGCCCTGACGGCATGGTCAGGGTGGTCGTTGACGTGCCTTGCGGACGATCAAGCGAGATGACGCCCGATGACCGATGAAGTTCCACCCGTTGAAGGGTCGCAGTGCTCTCAACGGTTTCCACATCTGCTTGGCAATGAAGCTTCCAGCCCAGCCATGTGGCCAACAGAACCGGCGTGGGGTGCTCAACCCGTCCCACCACAACAACTCGGGTCACAGGCTCGAAAGGCGGCTGATCCAACAATGACGCCAGGTGTGCCCGCCACCAGGTCAACGACGTCCAGGCCAGATCGGTGTCGCCGGGGCGATAACCCTGGCTCAGCCGCGTCAAACGCTCCGCCAGCGAGCCCTCCGCCATGCGGGAGTCCGTGACGCGGCGCTCCGCCACGGCACCCAGTGGCGTGTCCGCTGGCACGTCGGGCACCCTGTCAGGCCACCACGTCACGACGGGCACATCCGGCAGCAGCAGCGGCACCACCAGGCTGTCCTGGTGGTCGATCATCTGGCCGCGCAGCCGCAGCACGACGACCTCGCTCGCCCCGGCATCACCCCCGACGCGAATCTCGGCATCCAGGGCCGACTTGCCAGTCGGGTCACCTTCGATCAGCACGATCAAGCGGCACGGATGCTCCATCGACGACTGGTTGGCCGCCTCGATAGCCTCTTCGGCCGACGCGGCGCCCACCGGCACCAGCAACGTCAGCACCCGACTGAGGGCGATGACGCCGCCCTCCAAACGGATCGACAACAGCTTGTCGGCCACCTCGTTGATGGTCGCGTCGAACAGCGGAATGATCATGGACGCCTCCAAGTCCGGCCGTCGCGGGCCATCATCTGATCGGCCCCGGCGGGTCCCCACGACCCGGGCGCGTACGGTTCCGGAGCCTCGTGCGAGGCCCAGTATTCCTCGACCGGATCGAGGATCTTCCACGACAACTCCACTTCCGGACGGCGCGGGAACAGCGGCGGATCGCCCAGGAAGACGTCCAGCAGCAGCCTCTCGTACGCCTCAGGCGAGGCCTGGGTGAAGGAGTTGCCGTAGCCGAAATCCATCGACACTTCGCGGATTTCCATCGCCGTGCCCGGCACCTTCGCCCCGAACCGCAGCCGCACTCCCTCGTCCGGCTGGACCCGTACGACCAGGGCGTTCGGCGCCAGAACGCCAGACGCCGGCCCGAACGGCACATGCGGCACCGTCTTGAACACAATCGCGATCTCGGTTACCCGGCGCCCCAACCGCTTACCCGTGCGCAAATAGAACGGCGTACCGGCCCAACGCCTGGTGTCGATGTCCAGCCGGATCGCGGCAAAGGTTTCCGTCACCGAGTCTGGCGCAATGCCGTCCTCGTCATGGAAGCCGATGACGGAACGGCCCGCCTGGTTGCCGGCCGCGTACTGGCCCCGTGCCGTGTGCAGACCCAACTCGCGGGGCAGAACAACAGCGGACAGAAGCTTCTCCTTTTCGCGGCTGAGGTCGCTGGCGTTGAAGGCGATCGGCTCGTCCATCGCCGTCAAGGCCATGAGCTGCAGCAGATGATTCTGGATGACGTCGCGGGCCGCCCCGATGCCGTCGTAATAGCCGGCCCGCCCGGCGATGCCGATGTCCTCAGCCATCGTGATCTGTACGTGGTCGATGTGATGGCTGTTCCACAGCGGCTCGAACATCTCGTTGGCAAAACGCAAGGCCAACAGGTTCTGAACAGTTTCTTTGCCCAGGTAATGGTCGATGCGGAAGATGGACTCCTGCGGGAAAACCTGCCCGACCACCGATTCCAACGCGATGGCCGACTCCAAATCGTGGCCGAACGGCTTCTCGACGACAACCCGACGCCACGAGCCCTCCGGCGGCGTGGCCAAATGCGATGCCGCAAGCTGCTCGCACACCACCGGCGAAGCCGACGGCGGCACCGACAAATAGAAGGCGTGGTTGCCGCCCGTGCCCTGGGTTTCGTCGACGTCGCGCAGCGTCTCGGCCAGGCGGCCAAACGCCTCGGCGTCCGAGAACTCACCCTGGACGAAGCGGAAGCCCGAACTGAACTGTCGCCAGGACGTCTCGCGGAAGGGCGTGCGGCAGCGCGCCCGCACAGACTTTTCGACGAAATCAGAGAACTGATCGACGGTCCAGTCGCGCCGGGCGAAGCCGATCAGCGCGAAGCCGACGGGTAGCAGGCCTTGGTTGGCCAGGTCATACAGTGCGGGCAGCAGCTTGCCGCGGGCAAGATCGCCGGTAACACCGAAGAGCACCAAACCGCAGGGGTTGGCGATGCGCGGCAAGCGACGGTCGGCGGGATCGCGCAGCGGGTTGACCGCCTGAGTGGATACTTGATTCATCTAGCTGACACGTTTCTGAATATTTGCCCACTCGTCGCGCAATCCGACTGTTCGATGGAACAACATTGGGATCTTTGGGTCCTTCGCAAAATAGCCTAACCGTTCAAACTGCACCACTTGACTCGGCAGAGTCGCGTCACCCAGCGCAGCTTCACACTTACAACCAGTTAGAACCTGTCTTGATTCCGGGCTGAGGTCATCGATTGGGTCACCGGTTCGCTCCCCCGGCACATCCAGGTCGAAAAGCCGGTCGTAGAGACGTACCTCGGCTTCGACCGCATGGGCACGCGACACCCAGTGCATGGTCGACTTGACCTTTCGACCATCGGGGGCGTCGCCGCCGCGTGTCGCCGGGTCATAGGTGGCATGCACCTCGATGGGATCGCCCGCGTCGTCCACCACCACGGACGTGGCCGTCACCAGATAGGCGCCGCGCAGACGCACCTCGCGACCGATCGTCAAACGGAAGTACTTCGGTGGCGGGTCGATGGCGAAATCGTCCTGCTCTATCCACAGGTCGCCCGAGAAGGCCACCAGACGGGTGCCGTCGGCCGGGTTCTCCGGGTTGTTGATCACCTCAAAGTGCTCTACGACGGGCTGCCCCGCCGCATCTTTCGGCCAGTTGTCGATGACCAGGCGCAGCGGGCGCAGCACCGCCATGCGACGCAGCGCGGTGCGGTTGAGCTCTGCCCGGACGAACGATTCCAGCTCCTCGATCCGGTGACGGGCGTTCGTCTTGCTGACGCCGATGTTTGTGCAGAAGTCCCTGATCGCGGCCGGCGGGTAGCCGCGCCGCCGCAGCCCCACCAGGGTCGGCATGCGCGGGTCGTCCCACCCGTCGACGATCCCCTCTTCGATCAACTGGCGCAGCTTGCGCTTGCTGGTGATCGTCTGGGTCAGTTCAAGACGGGCAAACTCAAGCTGTTTGGGCTTGTCGAACGGCAGATCAAGGTGATCGAGGAACCAGTCATAAAGTGGCCGGTGGCTGACGAACTCGAGCGTGCACATTGAGTGCGTCACGCCCTCCACGGCATCGGATTGCCCGTGTGCCCAGTCATACAACGGGTAGACGCACCACTTGTCGCCAGTGCGATGGTGGGGCGTGCGACGGATGCGGTACATGACGGGGTCACGAAGCTGCATGTTGTCGGACTGCATATCGATCTTGGCCCGAAGCACCCTGGAACCGTCCTCGAACTCACCCGCCGCCATGCGGCGGAAAAGGTCAAGACTCTCGTCAGCGCCGCGGTTGCGCCAAGGGCTCTCGATGCCCGGACGTCCAAACCCGCCGCGCTGCGCCGAGATCGTTTCGGCATCCTGGTCGTCGACGTACGCCAAACCCCGTTTGATCAGATCCTCGGCCCAATCGTAGAGCTGCTGGAAATAGTCGGAGGCATAAACCACCGTGTGCGGCTTGAACCCCAGCCAGGCGATGTCGTCGATGATCGAGTCGACGTATTCAACGTCCTCAGTGTCGGGGTTGGTGTCGTCGAAGCGCAGGTTACAAACCCCGTCGAACTGCTCGGCGATGCCGAAGTCGGCCGTGATGGCTTTGGCATGCCCGATGTGAAGGTAGCCGTTCGGTTCAGGTGGGAACCGGGTTTGCACACGGGCCTGGCCAGCGGCAATGTCGGCCCGCACGACGTCTGCCACAAAATCGCCAGCGGTCATCTCCTCAGTCATGGGACCAAGTTTAGTTGGGCCAATCATGATTCCGTACGCACACCGGTCAACGCCACCAAGACACCCTTGGCGCGGAATGTTATGGTTGAATCAGACGTTACCCAAGTGGCATAACAGTTGACATAGAAAGGCCAAAAATTGCTCGACCCGGTGCAGCTCTTCAACTACGAGAGCCCCATCGACCAGCGGACGGTGCATGCCGACACGCTGGTCGTGACGCTCGGTAGCTACTTGGACGCTGGGCACGCGCAACGCCTGATCGATGACCACATCCTCAACACCTTGCCCAACCACAAGCTGGGGCGTTTCGACGCCGACCAGGTGTACGACTACGCCGGGCACCGGCCCCATGTGACCTTCGACCATGACCACTTCGCCGACTTCCAGGCGCCCGAAATCGTGCTGCACCAGGTGAGCGATCAACAGGCCCGCAGCTTCCTGCTCTTGACAGGCCCGGAGCCGGCATTGCAGTGGGAGCGCATGGCGGCCGCGCTCGAGCATGTCATCCACGAGTTTGACGTGCGCCAGACGGTGCTGATACACGCTTTCCCGGCCGCCACGCCGCACACCCGTCCGGTGCTGGTCACCAAGTTCGCCTCCGACCCCGCCCTCGTGCCAGTGCGGTCCGGACTGCCGGCGTCATTCGAGATGAGCGCATCGTTTGACACGCTGCTGACGATTCGGTTGGGCGAGAAAAACCATGCCGTCATCGGCTTGTCGGCTCACGTGCCGCACTACCTGACGACCATCGATTACCCGGACGCCGCCCAAGCCCTGCTGAAGGACTTGACGGAGGTCACCGGCCTGGAAATCCCGGACGGCGAACTGCCCAACCTGTCGCAGATGACGCACGGCCAGATTGACGCGCAGATCAGCGAGAGCACCGAACTGCTGGCCGCGATCACCGCCATGGAGCAACACTACGACGCTTTGCTGCAAGACCGCGGGCTGCCGATCCGCCCGGAAGACCTGCCGACAGCCGACGAGATCGGTGCCGAACTGGAAGACTTCCTGCGCACCCTCGACAAGGGGGACGGTGACGGTCCCAAGCGCTTGGGCGGCGACCCCGACGTGCCGTCGCCACTCGGCGAGTCCTAGTGTACTGTCACATAATTAGCTTGCCATTGGATCCCACTGTGAAGCTAATTCTGATACAGCACACTAGCCCTTGAGGGCTCGCACCAGCGCATCCATGCTCAAGCCCACCGAATCGCCGGCAAAGCGCCGGGCAATCTGCACGAAGGCCGGCGCGCTGACCATTGCCTTCTTGAGCGCGTCACGATCATAGAAGACGCGGTCGGTCGGCCCGTCGTCCAGCACCTGGCCGCCCGCCATGACGATGGTGCGGGCAAAGTTCTGGGAAACAAATTCCATGTCGTGCGTGATGGTGATCACGGCCTTGTTGCGGCTACGCAGTTCGCGCAGAATGGCGATCAACCGGTTGAGACCAATCAGGTCCTGGCCGGCCGTCGGCTCGTCGAGCAGGACGACATCCGTGTCCAGCGCCACCACGGAGGCAATGGTGACAAACTTGCGCACGCTGAGCGGCAGGTCATAGGGGTTCGTGTCGGCCTGCTTGGCCAGCCCCGTCAACTCGAGGGCGTCGTCGACGCGCCGCGTGGCCTCCTCATTTGCGACCTTCAGCCGGCTCAGGGCATAGTCGACCTCGGCTCGCACCGACTTGTTGAAGATCTGGTCATCGGGGTTCTGGAAGACGTAACCGACACGCCGGGCGGTGCGGGCGGCCGTCCACTTCTTCGTTGCCTCCCCGCCGAGCAGCACGTCCCCGGAAGTCGGTTTCAGCAAGCCATTGACCAGCTTGGCAAGGGTGGTCTTGCCGGCGCCATTCTGGCCGATGATCGCCAAGGACTCCCCCGCGTCCAGGCTCAGCGACACGTCTGTCAAGGCCTGGACGCCGTTGGGGTAGCTGAACCCGACCTCGCGCACGTCGACCAGCGCGGTGGGTGACGAAGAATCATCGGACGAGAAACGACCAGGCGTTTCATCCGGCGCGGTGGTCGCCGGATCTCGCGGTGTTCGGCCGGTGGTGGCCGCTATGTCATCGATCAACTCGCGGACGCTCAGCGGGTGCACCGGCAGTTCGATGCCCCGGCTGACCAGCGCCTGGCGCAGATACATCGACTCCGGCATTCGCACGCCGGCTTTGGCGCAGCGGGGGTCTGAGAACACTTCGGCCGGTGTGCCGTTGAGAATGATCCGGCCGGACTCCATGACGATCACGCGGTCGGAAAACTGCGCCACTTGCTCCATCTTGTGCTCAACCAGGACGATCGTGCGGCCCGCACTGTGGGCGGCAGCGATCAGTTCGAACATGGCGTCGGTGGTTTCCGGGTCAAGTTGGCTGGTC
>Ga0123354_10000203_pt1 | contig 51448 bp, 56 predicted proteins | sample TergutLab28metaG_2_FD_97872 | JGI IMG/M metagenome (GOLD analysis project Ga0123354, IMG submission 97872) | Labiotermes labralis P4 segment gut microbial communities from Petit-Saut dam, French Guiana - Lab288 P4 | ecosystem: Host-associated > Arthropoda: Insects > Digestive system > Gut ... | reverse complement strand
TAGGATTATTTGCACAATATAAATACATATTTGTACCAATCAAACCAGCACTAGCATCCAGTAAAACTCCGTCTGCATTAAGGAATCTACCGCCACTCCGGCGAATAATATCTCGACTGAAGATAATATAAACCTGTCTCCTGGTCTAAATGGTAGCTCCTATAACGCATCAAGTTAAGGTATCCTATGTTGTTGTAGTCCGTAATAATATTTCCGTTTGCATCTTTAATTGCTATCGTTGCACCCCAGCTGTCGTATGTGTATGAAACTACTTGTTGAAGGCTAGAGTTAAGAATACCAATAATATCTCCGTTGTGCATTCTTAATATAATAATACTGAACTCCGTTATATTTCATGCCTATTACATTATCGCTTGAATCATATTGATAATATACAAATGTTCCGCCGTTCCAGTCAGATTGTTCATATATTATTTTACTTCCTTCAACGTAGTATTTGACTATTGTTCCTCCTACATTTTTTTCTGTACGTATTCCCGCATCATTATATTTGTATGAATAAGTGCTTGTTCCAATAGTCATTTTTTGTAATTCTCTACCATTTTGCCAAGTATATGTATTCCCATTGTAAGAGGTAACATTACCTATCGCATCATAAGTTATTGCTTTGCCATCGTAGGATGTAAGCTGGTCTCGCCAGTTCACGTTTCCATATGTGTATGTTTTTGTACTTGTGGCAGTCCCTAATGTTCCTCCAGTATATGGTACATACTCTGTCACGGTTGATTCTGCTAACATTACCTTTATTTTGTAATTATTTAATATAACTCCATTGTCTATACGAATATTATTGTGAACATAGGTTATATCTTGAGTTGAAGTTTTAACACTTCCAAAAAAATCATTATTTTGTAATTGTGCAAAGTTTCCAAATGTATAATCGTTTACCTGTAATTGTAACATTGTGCTACTTGTAACGTTACTAATAGTTCCTGATACATATTTAACCATTGATTTATATGGCTTCCCATTTAATATATTAATTTGGCTATTAAAGTTAAAACATGTATTATCTGCAGTACAAGTACCGTTTAATGTAATCTCTTGGGTGCTAGCGTTATAAGTAGAGGTAACTCCATTCTTTGTAACTTGGTCTGTTTTAGAAGTGTCTAGCAAGTTTGTAGTATATGGATACTCTACCTTAGAAGTAATATTCCCGCCGATGTCATAATTATATACTATAATCTTGTTTTGTGCAACATTATCTTCACGAATTAATTGATTTAATCCATCATAATAGTACTTTTGTTGCAAGATTGAGCCATTTGAAATAGTTTCAATATTGCCATTTTTATCATACGTATAATTTAGTGCTGCATTACTTCCATTTGTTACGCTTGCAATTAATGGCGTTGTTTTATTTGCTGTTGCTGTATTTACATATCCATAACTTGTTGTATAGCTGTTTGAACCTGCTGTTGTTTTTACACTTGTTGGTCTTGATAAACTGTCATAAGTTACTGCCTGTGTTGCTGTGGTTGTTGTGCCATCTCCTATTGTTTGGCTTGTTAATCTGTTATCTTTATCAAAAATATAATTCATCTTGTTTAAATTACTACCATTTAAACTGAATGTTCTACTACTTAAATTGCTATTTTCATCATAAGTATAACTTCCCAATAACCCATTATCATTTCTAAATTTTGTCATTCTATCTATTAAATCATAAAAGTAATATTCTCTTGTTCCTGTTGGGTCTTGTGTATATGCTAAATTTCCTCTTGCATCATAATTATATTGATATGTTCCTTGTGCTTTTGCTTGGGTTACCATTCTGTAGAATCTGTCGTATGTGTAAGATACTGTTTGTCCGTTTCCATATGTTGCTGATGTGAGCTTTCCATTATTTCCTTCATAGTTGTTTGTTATTAAATTTTGGCTTCCTACAAACACATTTTTTACATTGTTCCAATTATCGTAGTTGAATGTGTATGTTGTTCCATTATGTGTTATTGTTTTCAAACTATCATTTTCATAGGTATATCCATTTGAGTATGTCTTGCTTGTATCTGTTTGTGATACATTTATTAACCTGTCCATGCCGTCATAAGTATAATTTACCTTGTCTCCTTTTGGATCTGTTACTGATTTTACTGTTCCATTATTTGTATTGTATTCATATGTTGTTACATTATCACTTGTATCTGTTGCTGTGGTTTGGTATCTTCCATCACTGCTATATCCTGCATTTGCTTGCATATACGGCGTTGTTGAACTTGTTGATTCCACTTTTGCACTTGTTGCATTTCCCATGCTATCATATGTAAAGCTATACTTCTGCCCTGCTGTGCTTGTTGCACTTAACAATCTGTCTTTTACTGTTGTATCATAAGTATATGTGAATGAACCCCCTTTTGGATTTATTTCTTTTGTTAATTGGTTATTTCCGTTATATTCAAAATTGCTATTTTGCTTTGCACTGTCTTGGGTATTTACAACATTTCCATTTGCATCATATGAATAACTATTGCCTATTTCGTCTTTTACTAAGCTAACATTGTCAAAAAGCATAGTATTCACATTGTTAAAAAATATTAATAATATTCGTATTTCAACATAGTCTCTATCCGCTATTGCTACCGTAGAAGTATATTCCCATGCATTGCTTCCTGCATTTATTTGAGTGTTTTGAGCTACGTATGCTCCAGTGCTATCTATAAATCTTATTGCTATTCTTGGACTTCCGTTACTTTTTACTACGCCATTCGATTTATGCCACACACTAAAATTGTATATATCGCCTTTTTTGCCTGAATTTTTCATTGTTTGTCCTGTACTTTTATCAAGTGTAATGTCCCCAACTATTTTAAAAACATTATTTCCATTATCTGATGTAACATCATCCGATGTGGTACAATTTGCATTTTTACTCCAACTTGTTAATCCATCGTTAAATCCTGCATTTTCTACCAAATTAAATGGATTTGCTACTGCTCCTTCTTCTAGTTGTATCGCATCAAAATATGCTGTACCTATTGCATCTACTATCCCTATAGCTACAGTTACATTACTTGTTGCATCTGCTGGATAATTAAATGTTAAACTCATTTTTTCCCATGCACCATTTGTATTTTTAACTGTTTGTGTTGTTCTTTCTGTTATTTTTGTTCCTGCTCCATTATAGTAATATAATATTAATACCGCTCCACCTGATGCTGTATTTGGTATATTATTTTGCATTTCTGCAGAAAATGTATATGTTTTCCCTTTTGGTATCGTTACACTTTGTACAAATACTGGTTCTGTGTTTACACTTGCTGTACTTACTATCTTTATACTTCTACTTCCAACATATGCTTTTTCTGTTGAATAAGCCCCTGTTCCTGCTACTGTACTCCATTGTGATAACGACCATTTCCCATCATACTCTGCATTTCCATTATACAATAAATTAGTTACTGGTTTTGCTAGTTTTCCTACTTGGGTTACATTATTCTTTGCTCCGCCTGTATTTCCATACGCAAAGTTTTGTCCATATGCATTATTTATATCTTGTGTGCCTGTACCAAAATCTGCTGTACTTATTGCCTGTCCACAATCGTTAAATGTTATATTGTTTACATATCCTCTATTATCTGTAAATGTTGTTACATTGTAAGCATACGCAATAGTCAATGAATTCCCCAATTCATTTGCTTTTGAGTATTCTTTTATTGTACTCACTCTTGCTACATTTGCTGTGTAGTATGTATAATCTATGTGTGCTCCATCATAGTTCTTTGCTGAAGTTAATAAAGTTACTGAATATGTATATGTGGTTACTTTCCCATCAGGATATGTTATTGTTGACAAATTTCCTGTTGAATCATAAGCATATTTTGTTACTCTTCCTGCTGTATCTGTTATTGAGCTTAATTTACCACTTGTATATGCTAAATTTAATGCTACACCTGCTCCATCCGTTATTTTTGTTATTACAAAATCATTTGGTGTGGCTGAATCGAATGTTAGTACGTTTGTATTCCCACTTGTGTCTATTATTTTTGTTAATCCCCAAGCTGCCGATGTTCCTCTTTTTTCAAATGTTTGCTTGTTTCCATCTTTATCTTCCATTGTAAATACGTTATTGGTTAGCGTTAGTTTTAGTCCAGAATTATCTTCATCAATATATGTAGTAGTTGTTCCTTGTTTTGGAAAATAGTGCATGGTTCCATCTTCGTCTTTATATACTGCATATTCTGTACTGCCAATTGTTTGTTTAGTTATTGTTGTTGAAATATTCAGCATAAATCCGTTTCCATATTTACTTACTACACTTGCTTTTATGTCTTTATCTTTGTCATTTGAATTATATACGTGGCTAATACCAACAGGTAGCCTATTACCTGGGGTTGCTGCATCTGGATGAATTAATGTTAAATTTCCATTATAGTCGTTTGTGTATATTGTTCCTGCCCTTCCTGCTGTTTGAGTATGGCAACTTAAATATCCCTCTAATCCTGTTTGATTCCTATATTCTATTATTATATTTGGTCTAGCATTCAAGTATGTAGTACTTGTATCTGATGAAACAAAATACGCATCTCCTTCGGTTTTATATCCTGTTACTTCTGCATGCTCTTTTAACATCACTCCATAGTTATTTCCAGTTAGATACCACTCTTTTACCATTCCTGCTATATTAAATACTTTTTCATACATTGTATTTGGAGTACTCGAATTATATTTATATGTAATTGCATCTTCTATTTTACTAGTATAGTTAGCATTGGTATTACTCCAATATGCTGTACCTTCTTCCCAATTTGCAGTTATTTTGTGTGCATCTATTTGCAATTCTCTTGTTGGTGGTGTCCATTCAGTTGTTTTTGGGTAATTATATATACTTAAATATGCACCTATTACTTGGTCACCTGAGTTTAGTGTTGGTAATGTAAATTTTATTAAGCTCCTCACTGGATTCCCAGAGCCACTTGCTCCTCCATTTGGTCCAAGCCATTTTGTGTTTCCTATTCTTAATATATGTGCGTTTCCCCTTGTACTATTATTGGTATCTCCATTGTATATGTATGTATCTTTTATGGTGCTCCTATCTAATGATGTGCTTGTTGTTGGGTCGATTGTTACTGGATATACTCTTTCTGGTGATTTTAGCCATTCTTTATTTGGTATTATTGTTAATGTGTATTCGCCTTTTTTCTTTGTTGGTTCTAGTTTTATCTTTATGTCGTTACTGTATTCATTTTGTCCTTGGCTACTATCATACATATATGGTGTGTCCATTATAAATACTGGGGTGTCTATGTTTGTTTCGTATATTACTATTTGGTTATTTTCATTTAGTTCTGCTTTTAGTTTATTTCCTACATCTAATGTAAATTCTAAGTTTTGGTTTATTGCATCACTATTTTTTAGTATTATGTTTTCTTTTATTTTTGCAGATTCTACCACATATTCTATATCCACATTATTTAATATATCTTTATATGTTACTGATGATTGTAAATTTTTTAAGTTTAACTTTTCACTGTTTTTGTATTTGCTGTCTTGTTCTAGTAATTCAGGAGTTTCTGTACTTTGGCTTACCCTTACTTTATTTGCATTTGCCAAACTCCAATTGATTTTGTAGTCTTTTGATTTTATTGTCGCTAACTTGTTCGGATTTGTTTGTTTTACTAGTTCTACATTAAAATTATTTGCTTTATTTTTTAATATTTGATCCGACGTATCATCTACTGCTTCTGTTAAGCTATTGTCTATATCCACAAGTTTACCATCTTGCATATAATGTACTGGCTCTAGATATATTGCTGCAATTTCTGTGCCATTATCTAACCAAAACCTTTTTACATTTTCTTCTCTTTGGCTTATGTCTTCTCCTATTATTGTTGGTATTTTTGTCTCGTCTGATGTTGAGTTCTCTGTGTTATCGTTTGTTGTTTCATCTGTTATTGCTTCTGTATTTGAAAAATTCTCTGCTATTGCAAATGCTGTTGGTGCAAATAAATTAAAAGTCATCACAATAAATACAATTATTGCGATAACTTTTAATTTTGATAATTTTAAATTTTTACTCAGGACTTCTTTTTCTTTTCTCATAATTTCTTCCCCCTTAAATTATTGATACATCTATAGTACCACAATATGAGGGTCGAATACCGTCGAATTTGAAAAGTTTTTGTAATTCTTGAAATGCTACTTGCTGTTAGGATATGCTCATTATTTTGAGGTTTTTAAAAAAATATTTTTTTAAATTACTTTTTTTGCTAGTTCATATAAGAATTTTTTATTATTTATTGTCCCAGTTTTTTTAGATATACTATTAGAAAATAACTTATGTAATTCATCAATATGCCCATGGGAACAAGTTCTTTCTATGGCTTCTCTTATTGCCTTTTCCACAGAATGTGGGCTTTTCCCATACACATTTGATACTGCCATGTATATTTTTTTCATTTCCATATGATGTATTTTCCCTTTTTTATGTAATAATATAACCCCAGATATAACATAGTCATAACCACGTCTAGTATTAGGCATACCAATTGAGTCTAATATATCAATTATATGTCTTTTTAATTTTCTCTCATTATCCATATTTTCTGAATTACTTATTTCTTTTAATCGTTTTTCGCTAATGTCTTTTATCTCATGAATATAACCTTTTTCTGTTAACTTTTTTAGACAATCATTAAGTTCTTCTTCGTTTTCATACAAAGTAATTATTTTAAATTTTTTTTTCATATAAAACCCTTTTTCATTTCTTAAAATAAATAATTTGGTGGAGATGAGGGGAGTTGAACCCCTGTCCAATATTCTATTCATACAAATTTCTCCAAGTTCAGTTTATTGTTTTTCATTCCCTCCATTTTTCGCCAATAAACAGGCAAAAAACTTTAGTAGCTATTTTAGATACCCAATACTTTAATAGCTAAAGTATTTTTGTTTCCTACTTTATCGACGCCTTATTATTAACAGTAGGCTTTAATATAAGACGACGCTGCTAGGCAGCGTATGCTAATTCTTGATTATCAGCGTTTAACTTTATTTTCCCGTTTGTTAAGGTGGCTAACGAGAATCCACCACTTGCTATTCGTATTTCAAAAATATTGTCGATGCCAAATACATCCCCATGTATTATTATACCGTATTTTTCTTAGTTTTGCAACATAAATTTTCAGGGAATTTTTAGTGTGTTACTGGTTAACATTTTTGTCTAACCCGTCCGCTTGGGATGGTTAGTATATGATTTTTAAAAAACTCCTCCAAGCCTCCGAAGACTCCATGGGCCTCAAAGGGCTGTCGTTCGCTTTTTAAAAATCATATACTAACCATCCCAAGCTACTTTGCTGAAAAATATTAACCAACAACTAACGTACTATTGCACTTACTTCCTTTTCCGAAAGATAACGCCACTCACCTATTTTAAGTGGTTTTACCTCTATGTTGCCTATTTTAGTTCTGTGTAATGCTAGTACTTTCTTGTCTATAGCTTCACACATCTTCCTAACCTCTCTATTTTTCCCTTCATGAATTGTAATTGCCAATCGTGAAATGTTTTTTTCTTCATCGTATCTAATAAGTTTTACCTTCGCTTTTCCGGAAATACAATGTTCTATCTCTACACCATTTCTTAACCTTTCCATTTCTTCTTCTAACACTTGTCCTTTAAGTGTGACAATATATGTTTTTTCAACTTCAAATTTAGGGTGTGTTGCTTTATAGACAAAATCACCGTCGTTTGTAAGTATTAGTGCACCCGAAGTGTACATATCTAATCTTCCTACTGGCACTAACCTAATATTTATATCCTTTACCAAATCCATTACTATAGGTCTATTAAATTGCTCTTTAGCAGTAGTTACATAACCTATTGGTTTGTTTAGCAAAATATAAACCAATTTCTTTTTTATTTTTTCAATTATTTTGTCCTTATATTCCACTTTATCTGTTTCTGGATTTATTTTAGTCCCTAGCTCTGATATGATTTTGCCGTTTACTTTAACTAAACCTTGAGCAATTAATTCTTCACATTTTCTTCTTGAAGCAATGCCGTTATCTGCAAGATATTTTTGTAATCTGATTTGTTCCATAATTTTTCCTTTCTTGAATAAATGTGTAGAATAGCACTGGAGCGAACTATTGTAGCCGATTTCTACAAGAGCAGTACATTATAGACACTATTTAAATTGCTGAAAAACCTTTATCAATATCAAGAATTACCTTCTTAAAATACTCTGGCAACTCAGCCTCCAATACCATCATTGCTCCCGTAGTAGGATGCTTAAACTCAATTTTGCTTGCATGTAACATTTGCCCTTCCACATTAAATGGATTTTTTCCATTTGAATATACCATATCCCCTACTATAGGATGTCCTATTTCCGCCAAATGTACTCTAATTTGATGAGTTCTTCCAGTTTCAATATTTATTTTTAGCAATGTGTAACTTTCATATCTTTTTAACACAGTAAAATGCGTGACTGCCGATTTTCCATCTTTTCTAACTGCCATTTTTACTCTAACATTTATATGCCTTCCAATAGGCATATCTATAGTTGCTTGATTTTCTTTAATAACTCCCCTAACTAAAGCTATGTATGTTTTTTTGACTTCTCTATTTTTAATTTGTGTACTTAAATTAAGATGAGCATTATCATTTTTGGCTACAATAATAATCCCTGAGGTATCCTTATCTAGCCTATGAACTATGCCAGGTCTAATCTCTCCACCAATTCCAGATAAGCTACCTTTGCACCTTGCCATAACAGCATTTACTAAAGTTCCTTCTAGATTTCCGTTTCCAGGATGAACAACTAGTCCTTTTGGCTTATTAATTACTATTATATCTTCATCTTCATAAATAACGTCTAAATCAATATTTTGTGGCTTAATATCAAGTCTTTCAACTGGCTCTTCCAGTAAAACTTCAATTATATCGTTTCTGCTTACCTTATAGGAAGCTTTTTGAATAGTCTCATTTACTTTTACATTTCCGCTATCTATTAGTTTTTGAATCATTGTTCTTGAGATTGATGGCGAATTGTCATTTTCTTTATGTATGGAACTATTCGCCCCTACATTTGATGATAATGTTTCAAACAAGAATTTATCTAAACGGGTTCCGTAGGCGAATATCGTCCACTTTTACTATTTTTTTGTATTCCAAACCTTGTCACCTCTGATATCTAATAAAATACAAATAACAAAAATTACCCAACCAATAATTAATGTTATATCTGCCAGGTTAAAAACTGGGAATTTCACCAATGGATTAAAATCTATAAAATCCATAACATAACCTTTAAAGACCCTGTCAATAAGATTACTCGTACCGCCAGCTATAACTAGAACCAATGCTACTCCCATCAATTTTCTAACCCTATCTTTATACATAAAAATGAATCTTGCAACCATTGCAATTAATATAAAGTTTAAGATTATGACCATCACATTATCGCCACTAAAAAAACTAAATGCCCCTCCTGTATTTGTAACAATCGAAAACCTTAATACATTCGGAATTATTATCATATTTTTGGCAAACAAAAATTTAGTTAATTGGTCTACAATTATAAATAGCACTATACCAATTATTGAAATAACTATGCTTTTATTTAATTTTATTTCCTTAATTTTATTCAGCATTGACGGTTTCTTCAACATTTGCATTTAACCTTTCATATATTATAAAATTACTGTCTGAGTAGATTACATTATAATTTGAGTCTTTTTCAAGTAGTAAATTTAATTTCGAATTTACATATAGCATAACATGTGTTATTCCATATTTTGCAAATTCGTCCTCGTATGATGCACTTAAGTTAGTAATATTAAGAAAATCATCAAATTCATTTTCCCCTGGATTAAATTGTGGTGTATATAAATCACACCTTGAGTCTATAAATACTGGAATTCCTCTATATAATAGATAACTTCCGTAATTATACTCGTTAAATAATTTCATTTTTGAAATGTCTACATTATTTAATAAAAAGTCAGAAGCTTTAACAGGATACCAATTTTCTGGAACGAATTTATCATCAAGTTTTGGTTTTACTAATGTTAAACACATAATTAAAACTATTGCTATTGTCAATGTTCCTCCTAAAAAACTGGCAATTAATTTTACCATTTCCTCAGTGCCTTTTTTATCATATTTTTCTAACAATTGAACAATTAACTTGCCACATACAAGTGCTCCCACCAAGTATGCCATCGATACTTGTCTTCTTGACATAAACGCTAATACAATTAATCCTCCCAACATAAACCAATCGCTTAACCTTAACTTCACTTTTGTAAATAAAGCCACAATTATTGTTAATATGAAAAATGTAGCAAACGCACTATTTTGTGCTATTGTAAGAGGTAAGTGTTCGCTTATATTTCTTATTGTGTCCCCTTGTTCTATTTTAATTAAATAAGTGTATGGCGTATCTTTTAATGGTGTACATAAGCCTGTAAATACGCAAATAACCGCAATTAACACAAGCCATTTACCATTTTTACTTTTTTCCAATTTAACTTTATCTAAAAATTTTGGTTCTTTTTGTTTCTTTGCCAATGCATTTTCTAGCTTTATTTGAAGTTTATTTAACTTATCTGTTAATATTTCTACTTCTTGTTCATCTTTACCTTTGTCAATTTTCTTTTGTTTTAGTTTTATTTTGAATCTAAAGTAAAATACATCAAAATATACAACAAAGTTATTAATTAAGTAATCTCCTATATATGGTAATAACAATATAAAATAAAACGGCCAAACTGCTGCATGCACATTTGCAATTATTATTGGTATTATTATTATGCCTGCCGCATACCTTTTACGACCAGTTTCTAAAAATTTCTCTATAAAAAATATTGCTATTACAAAGAAAATAAACGATACAAGCTGTGCTCTTGCTGTAATAAAATCTTTCATTAACCATATTACTCCTATGGTTAATAAAAATGCTATTATCTGATTTTTATTTACCTTGCTATGCACAAAGAATATTGCTAATCCCAATATTGCAGTTAGTATACAGGTAGATATATATACTCCTAAAAACCCGCCCACGTTATATACTAAATATGTAAATACGTCATATGCCCAATGCGGAAATGTGTATGTAAGTCCTTGAATCCACGAAAAAGGGTCATGGTTTAATGTTATGCCATTGTTTAATACATATTCTCCTATTTTTATTGTGTAAAATGTATCGTTTTGAAACGATATTGGGGTAATTGCAACTGCAAATAGTATTATAGATATTACTGCTATGATTGTAAATCTTGTTTTTATTTTTCCCATTTATGCTCCTTAAAAACTATTTTTATAATATTATCATAATAATAAGTTTTGTACAAGAGGGATAAATAAAGTTTTTATCTCCCTAATTAAAAAAATTAAGGGGAGAAATTCATTCTCCCCTTTTGGTCTTTTTTACAGTAATCAGTACTACCAACAAAGCGTGCCAGTCGACGACCAAAAGACACTGCAGTTGAAAGGATTACGGCTGCCTATATGTGCAGCTGCCTTGCTGTCAGAACAGGCGGCACAAGAGCCACCCCGCAAAACACGACAACTATTTTTATACATTTGTTCTGTCCAGAATCTTACGAGACCGGTTTGATTGTATACACCATCAATACACGGTGTGCCTTTCCTTCCTGCCACGTATACTTCGTCTGCATCATAACCACCGAAGATTTTACTATTGGAAACAATGTCCTCTTTAGTAGCTTCTCCAGTATCTATAATATGTTGCAAACTTTGATCCACTTCGAATCCTGCAATCATAGATATTGAAACACCCTCTGGTAGCCTCATCTTTGAAAATAAAGCTTTTGCATCATACCAATCTCTATTAGTAAAAGGATTTCTTCCTCTCACCGATTTCAATCCATCATTCTTTTTATAAGTTAAAGATAGACAGAACTGTGGCACAATAATCATACCGTATTTCCTAACAAAATCTCTCTTTCTACCAATCTCTGGTGTATCCGGATCATGCCAGTCTTTCAGACTTTCTCCATACCAACTGATAGGCTCCACGCTATTAATTCCAAGCTTTGCTACAAAACAGTTGCCAGTATCGGGATCCTTAAATATAATCCTCTTTCCTGGTACATGTTCTACAATAGTAAAGCCTTTTGATGTTATAAGTCCGGTATCGCCTCTTCCGTTACTCCGTTTTACATTTCCCATTGTCGTAACCTCATGTTTGTTTTATAAGACCTCCTGTTTGTTCACTTATCTTCAATAAGCAATATTCGTATTATAGCACAATTCTTCTCTAAAATCTACTATTTCCCTCACATTTTTACATTGTATGTTACCAGTCAACACTTTTCAGCAAAATAGCCTGTGGAGTATAGTATAGCTTTTAAAAAGGTGATCGACAGCCCTTTGAGGCCCATGGAGTCTTCAGAGGCTTGGAGGAGCCTTTTTAAAAGCTATACTATACTCCACAGGCGGAAATTTTAGAGAAAACTGTTAAATAGTAACCATAGTATTTATAGAAATTTTTTCTTGCTATTATACAAATTTTATTATATAATTTGTCAGTATGAAAGGACACTAAAATAATGAAAAAAAATATCAAATATATAATATTACTTATCGTTGGAATAATATTTTTAGGATTTAATGCATTTCATGGCAGCTTATGGTATGATGAATCGTACTCCATGGCAATAATTCAGCACGGTTTTGCTACTATTTGGAACGATACCGCACTAGATGTGCATCCACCATTATATTACATGATGCTAAAAGTTTTTCTAATGATTTTTGGCTATAGCATAACAGCTGCCAGAATATTTTCTGTAATTGGAGCCTTATTGCTTGCATCGTTAGGATTTACACATTTAAGAAAATTGTTCAATGATAAAGTTGGATTTACATTTTCTTTTCTAACAATATTTTTACCAGTTACATTAGGCTATGCAATAGAAATAAGAATGTACACATGGGTTGCCTATTTTGTATCTTTAACTGCCATTTATGCTTATAAACTTTATTTGAGATTAAATAAAAATGTTGAACTTGATAGTCCAGACAAAAATGGGAACTCAAATAAACATTTAAACTCGGGAACCCATAAAAGCGTAAATAAACTTAGCTTATCAGACAGATTGAAAAATCTGGGCAAACATGGAAACTTAGACTTATTAGTGCCATTGATGATTTTTTCTATATTATCAGCATATACACATTATTTTGGATTGCTAACAGTTGCAATAATAAATTTATTCCTTTTAGTATATTGCGTTAAGAATGAAAAAAACAAAAAATTAATGATAGCATCTGTTATAATAGATGCGGTTCTTTATGCACCTTGGCTTATTTGGTTTTTATTTGCCGCTGCTAGAGTAGCGTTTGGGTTCTGGATTCAGGTAGACTTTAATAATGTATTAAATGAAATTCTTACATTTGTTTTTTGTGCAATAAAGGCTAATACCGATATGAAGTACACTATAATTATAGCTTACCCAATTATGTTTTTTACAATTTATAAAATAATCGCCTTCGGTAAATACACACATGCTTCACATAGTGATAAACATAAGAAGATTCATCTTGTTACTTCGGAAAAATCTAGCCGATTTTCCCTACGTAAAAAAACGATTACCATCGACACAGGTATACATTATGCTGCTCAATTGTGTTTAAAAGTCTTAGTAATAACGATGCTGATTACATTAGCCGTATCATACCTTAGACCAATATTTATCACAAGATACCTATTTCCGATGATTGGGTTAATTATATTTATGATTGCATATGCAATTTCAACTATTGAAAGAAAGCGTATATTTATATCACTTTTGACCGTAATATTGCTCTTTAGTATTCATAACTTTTATGTTGAATTTAAAAAAGATTATGACCCACAAAATAATGAAGTTAACAATTACATAAACAGCCAAGTACAGCCAAGCGATATTATTATAAGTGCAGATGGTTTAATGGGTTCTTCATCTATACTGTTTCCAAATAATAAAGGTTATTTTTTCAATTCGGATGAATGGAGTATTGATGTTTGTAATACGTATACTAATATGGAGAGGCTGCCAGATGTAAGTATGTTTAGTGATTACCATGGCAGAGTCTGGGTTATTACTAGTACAGATAATATAGATTTATATAACTCAATTGATAATCCAAATAAAAAAATGTTGGAAGAATCTAAGCATTTCGTCCGTCCAGCATTTGAAGATGAGTTTTATGTATATTTGTTTGAAATAAAATGAGGAGGTCATAGAATATAAATTTTATATAAAAATCAACTATAATAGTCCGCTTCCGTGGTTGGGGTATCTTTTTTAAAAAACTCCCTCCAGGTCAAGGAGTAATCCGTATGCCTCAAAGGGCTGTCGGGTAGTTTTTTAAAAAAGGTACCCCAACCACTCACGCTATTCTATTTGACTTATGATATCAAAATTTCATATTCTAGAACACCCCCGAAGGAGGAGAAAATGGCAAAAATAAAAGATCCCGTAAGTGGGTTTACACATACCGCAGGAGCTTTAGGCTCAATAGCTGCATTAGTTCTGTTAGTTGTTAGCGCAACAAAATATGGTGAAGGAGCATGGGATATAGTTAGCTTTTCTATATTTGGAGCTAGTTTAATTTTATTATATACGTTTAGTTCGCTATATCATTTGTTAAATCTACAAGAAACAGGAACTAGAATAATGAGAAAATTCGACCATATTATGATATATGTCCTTATTGCAGGTACATACACCCCAATTTGTTTAGGTCCTTTAAGAGGCGGCTGGGGTTGGGCTGTTTTTGGAGTAGTATGGGCAATTGCAATACTTGGCATTATATTGACCACATCTACTAAAGAAACAAAAAGATGGCTACGTACAAGCACATACATTGTAATGGGCTGGATTTGCCTAATCGCAATTTATCCAATGATAGAAGCATTTAAATCAGCAGGTGCATTAAGTTCGTTATGGTGGCTATTAGCCGGCGGATTATTTTACACAGTTGGCGGAGTAATTTATGGCTTGAAATGGCCAAAAATAGAAAATAAGTATTTTGGTTTCCACGAAATTTTTCACATCTTCGTTTTGCTTGGGAGTTTTTGCCATTTCTGGTTTGTGTTTAAATATATGGTTTTAATTTAGAATAATATTTAAAGAAAATGAAGAAGCCCAATTACTAGCAATTTTAAGGCGGAGAATTCTAATCCGCTTCTAGCTGTATTTTAATTTTATAACAAGAATTTGACATTTTCGCCGTTTATCTCGTACTTCGCAGAAACTTTTGCTCCCACACCAGTTTCTTTGTAAGTGTCCGAAAGTGTAACGGTTAAGATGTTCTCGCCGTATTCAAGAGAACTGATTTTCTCTAACCGGAAAATCTGCGACAGTTTGCTAACTTGCGTTACTTCAGTAATGAAATTGTTCCGTATTTCGTTATAGTACTGGGTCTTACTGTTTAATTCGGAGACAAGATTTACTATAAATACTATCAGCCCTGCGACTACCATCATCGTGATAGTCTTAAAAATAATTCTGCCCTTTGTCATGTTGTATTCCTCCTAAATTTTTTCCCAAAACATTAACTGTTCGGGTGGTTTGAAAAAAGCATTCTTACTATAATTTATAGCACACTTTACAACATACAATTGAAAAAGTTTTTTCATGGATAGCAGATGAATTTAATGTTAAAGATAAAGAATATTTAAAAGTCGAGTTCGAGGACGACACATATACTTCGTCGAATGTAGAAAACCAAATTGCAAGACTTGATAGAGAACACGAATGGGATATGGAAAGATAACAACATATACTCTTAAGTATTATTTTAAAAAAGCCCTGCTATGTCGAACATAGCGGGGTTAATAATTATAATCCAAAAAGCTTTTCACATATTTAATAAAATGTTATCAACATCTTTGCTTAAAGAAAAAACATTAAGCATACCATCATTTAATTGATAATTTGGAATTTCAAGCTCTTCACACATAAATTGACCAGGGGCTATGTCCCAAATTTTCCTTGTCGATTCTATAAGTACATCAGTTCTACCAGAAATCAAATTTGCAAATGAAAAGCAAGAACAATTTATATGTAAAATTTTTGATGTTCCTTGTGTTGTTCTTATTAGTTTATCAAGATATACTTTTTTTTCATTCCAATATTTGTTTAATGAGCCTCCAAACTCAATTAACGATTGTTCCAATGTTATATTCTGATTTCGAGTTATTTTCTTCTCATTTAAATAAACGCCAAATCCTTTTTTGGCATAATACAATTCATTTATTTTAGGTAAATAAATTATTGAAAATTGAATTTCATTATCCACAGAAAAAGCCAATTGAATTCCCCAAAATATTGAATCCTTAATAAAATGTTCTGTTCCATCTATTGGGTCAATAATCCATGTTCTATCATGAATAGCATTTTCAGAATCCTTTTCTTCAGTCAGAAAGTTATCATGTTGAAAATATCCTTTTATATGTGACATTAAATATTCATCTGTAGCTACATCAATATTAGTTACCAATGTATTATCACTCTTTAAATTTATACTCAATGATGTATTTGAAATAATTTGTTCATAAACTTTCTCAACTGCATTCAATGCTATATTGAATTCCTCTTCATATTTCCATTGGTTCATGTTCTACCCTCCTGATAAATGCTTCTAAATCTTCTCTATATGGCATTCCTTTTTGAGCAGTTTCTTGTTGAATTTTTAACGCAGATGCATAACGAGCTTTATCTATTGAAGAATCTAAACTATCACCCTCTGATAAAAAGGCAGCTAAATTTCCATTAAATGTATCACCAGCTCCAGTGCTATCTACTACTTTATCTACCCTAATTGCAGGAAGTTTTATGATTTCACTACCATTACTATACATTAGCCCATTTTTCCCCAATGTTGCTATAAGTTTGTTTGGGTATTTTCGTACACACCCTTCAATATCATCTGTTTCAAAAATAGTTTTACATTCATCTTCGTTTGCTGTTATTATTGAAATTTTATTAATTAATTCTAAATTCCCTGGTTCACTAACTCTCAGACGTGAAGGGGTTGAAGGAGTTATAATTAACATTATATTATTAGCAGCACAAAAATTAATTAATTCTCGACTTACTTCCTTTGGCATTTTAAATTGTGCCACTATAATCTTCGAATTAAGCAACACCTCTGCATATTTTTCCACCATCTCAGGAGTAAAGCTATCAATAGCACCATTTTTTCTTTTAATATCATTATTAGCGTTTTTATCTATATAAATTTCACCTGTATCATTTTGCAAGCCATCTACTAGTTCAACATTTGAAGTATCAACTCCATTAACTTCTAAGTTTTTCTTTATATCATATCCTTCTTTATCGTTTCCAAGTCTTGTTATTATAGTTACTTTTGCTCCGGCTCTTGCTGCCGCTACTGCTTGATTCGAACCTTTGCCTCCTGGAACTCGTATTTGAGGAATGTCTGGATAATTCCCATCATCATTTTGAAAAAAAGTCTGATCTATGCAACAACCACCAAATACACAAATATCATATTTCATGTCTTCGTCCTCCTTTAGTCATTAGTATAACATAAAAATTATTAATAGTCTACAACTTATATCCAGTAATATCATTATGTATCAGTTGATGACACAAATTTTACCAGAATGTAGGAGATTGTTATAAATAAAGCAGATGAAATAATAGAAATGTTTTATATTAAACATGAAAAGACTACTAATATCGCCAAAGTCTTTTAGCATGAATCGTAAACTGCCTATACAAAAGTATAAACCAGCACATTATTTTTAGAAAAAGTTTAAAATCTGTATAAATATGAGAATGATTGTTAATAATTTTATTACAGGAGAGTGGTTCGTATGACTTATAATGTAAATACCTACATTGGAGAAAAGCAAGTAAATAGTGAGAAAATAGTAATAGGTCAAAAAGTAGTATATGAGATATCAAATAAATATTTAAAAAACAAAAAAGAAAATTCACATAATGACATAAATAATATTGTTAATAGTAATAATTTATGATAATATATTAAACAAGAAATGAGGTTTCAAATGGAAGAAACATTGAAAGAAATAATTAAAAAAGGCGAAAAAATAGATACTGAATTTAAACTTGCAAAACATGAATTACCAAGCGATTTGTTTGATACAGTATGTTCTTTTTCAAATCGTTTTGGTGGAATAATCATTTTTGGTGTAGATGACAAAACAAGAGACGTTGTTGGTGTAAATGAGAATTCTATTGAAGGTATGAAAAGAAACTTTGCAAACCTTTGTAATAACCCAGAAAAAATAAACCCAACAATATATTTGCCGATAGAAGAATGTAAAATAAATAAAAAAACAGTTTTATATATAAATGTTCCCGACTCAGTGGAAGTGTATAGAACTGCGGGAAAAATATTTGATAGAAATCAAGATGGAGATTATGACATTACAAATAATAGTTATTTAGTTACCAATATGTACAACAGGAAAAGAGATATACATACTGAAGATAAAATATTTCCATATGTTACATTAGAAGAAGATTTAAGAACAGATTTAATAGAAATTGCCAGAAAACGTGCAGTTATAAAATATAAAGAGCATCCATGGGGAAACATGGATAATTTTGAATTATTAAAAAGTGCAAGGCTATATTTAAAAGACCCTATTCAAGGAATAGAAGGTTTTACGCTAGGTGCAATACTGTTGTTTGGCACAGATGAAATAATAAGTGCAGCAGCACCAAATTATAAAACAGATGCAATAGTCCGAAAAGTAGATGTGGATAGATATGATGATAGAGACGATGTTAGAACAAACTTAATAGAAAGCTATACTAGATTAACAGATTTTATAGGAAAGCATACAAACGATCCATTTTACTTAGAAGGAATGGAAAGAGTTAGTGTAAGAGATATAATAGCTCGTGAATTAGTTTCTAATATGTTAAAACATAGAGATTTTGGTAATGGAAGACCTGCGAGAATAATAATCACAAAAGACAGTTTGTATACTGAAAATGCAAATAGACCTAAGAAATACGGAAATATTAATATAAGTAATTATTTTCCATATGCAAAAAATCCACATATAGCAGCAGTATTTAAAGACATTAGCTTTGCCGATGATTTAGGCTCAGGTGTAAGGAACTTAACAAAATATACTAAAATATATTCAAAAAGTGAGCCAATAATAAAAGAAGATGAAATGTTTAGCGTTACAATACCGTTGCTCGACTTAGATAAAATGGCACAAGTTAAGGCAAAAATGACTAAGATAAGTGACTATGATTCGACCATGATAACCGACTATGATTCGACCATGATAACCGACTATGATAAAATATTAAATTTTTGTAAAACTCCTAGAAATATCAATGAAATAATGGAGTTTATGAATTTAAAACATAAACCTACTTTTAGGGAAAATTACTTAAATCCATTATTAAAACAAAAAAAGTTAGAAATGACATTACCAGACAAACCTAAAAGTAAGAATCAAAAATATGTAACCGTTAAGTAAAACAAACTTACGACAAAATGAGCATTCTACATATGTAGAGTGTTCTTTTATTATTCTTGAAATAGAATTAACAGTTATCTCAAGGTTTTGCTCGACAAAACTATTAAACATAGAATAATATTACCTTCTTTTGAAAATACTTATATAAATTTAACATTTCCAATATGAGAATGATTGTTAAAAATAGATACAAATTGAAAAAAATATGATATAATAATAAAAGAGGTAAAAAAATATTGAAGATTTATTTTGATTCATGTATTTATAACAGACCATATGATGACCAAACGCAAGCTATAATTCAAAATGAAACTAATGCTATCATAGATATAATAAATTCTGTTAAAACAAATAGGTTTGTAATATATGGTAGTTTAGCCGTTGAAATGGAAATATAAAGATGGATTACACATAGCATATTGTGAGGCAGAAAAAATAGATTATTTATTATCTACAGATAAACTTTTTATAAATGCCTCGAGTAGAGCAAATTTAAATTTAAAAGTAATGAATCCAAAAGATTTTATAGAGGAGGTGTCTTAATATGATTACAAGTGCAACAACATTAAAAGACTTAAGTATTTTAAAAGAAAAAGGTCTAAAGATTTTAGCGGAAAATTTAACACCTGTGGAGTTAATAAATTTTATTCGTTTATTTAGCAATGGCGAAGGAGACTTTACCAAAGAAAGACAAAATATGGATATTACTAGAGAAGAGTTTTTAGCATATGCAAAACAAAAAGGAGAATTATAAAATAACTTTCGACACATTCCCGACAACTTGCGTCAAACTCTTGTCAAACTTGCGACAAAAAGAACATTTTACATATGTAGAATGTTCTTTTATTGTTCTTAAAATAGAATAACTTTATTCTCTTTTGGAAATACTTTAAATAAATCAAAAGTATTTCTGAAGGAGGGTTTTTATTTGATTAACAAGGTGGAAATCTGCGGAGTAAACACCGCAAAGTTGCCTGTGCTAACAAATAAAGAAAAAAATGAACTTTTTATTAAAATAAAAGATGGAGATATAGAAGCAAGAGAAACATTTATTAACGGAAACTTAAGACTTGTTTTAAGTGTTATACAGCGTTTCAACGGAAGAGGCGAAAATGTTGACGATTTATTTCAAGTAGGTTGCATTGGATTAATTAAAGCAATCGACAATTTTGATTTAACCTTAAACGTGCAATTTAGTACGTATGCCGTTCCAATGATAATTGGTGAAATAAGAAGATACTTACGAGATAATAATCCAATACGAGTTAGTCGCTCTATAAGAGACTTAGCATATAAAACTTTACAATTAAAAGAACAAAAAATAAAAGAAACTTCAAAAGAGCCAACCCTTGATGAATTAGCCCAAGAATTAGGCGTTACAAGAGAAGAAATAGTTATGAGTTTAGATGCAATACAAGATCCTATTTCATTGCAAGAACCTATATATAACGACGGTGCAGACAGTATATATGTTATGGATCAAGTAAGTGATAAAAAAAACACAGATGAACTTTGGGCTAGCAATATAACAATTTCTCAAGCAATGCAAAAGTTAAACGATAGAGAAAAAAGAATTGTTATAAAAAGATTTTTTAATGGAAGAACTCAAATAGAAGTTGCAGATGAGCTTGGAATATCTCAGGCACAAGTTTCACGATTAGAAAAAAGTGCAATAAAACATATTCGCAGATTATATGACTAAAGTCATCTGTAAATGTCATTCTGAGCTTTTCTTCAAAGAATATCTTACGAAGAATCTATCAAACATCAACTAAAATCACATCATCACCAATACATTTGATTTTTTCCCATGGAATAATAATATCATTTCCAGCTGAAAAAATATTTAAAATTTTAGCACTCCCAGGAACAATAATCGAAGTTATTGTTCCTGTTTCTAGGTTTGCATTAACATCTTGAACATAACCCAATCGCCTTCCTTCATTTATACTAATTACTTCTTTATGCTTAAAATCTAACCCTCTTTTTTCTGCCATGTTACTACCCCCACACTATTATTATATTATATTTGTGAGATGTGAGGGTTATGCTATGGAGTTGAAGCATCTACTATATTTCCCTATTGCAAGAGTTTTATAAAATAATTTTATAAAATGTCAAATATATTTTTTATGATTTTTTTATATTTTTCTCTCACATTGCGTCTAATTTATCTACCAACTCTTGTTTTAATGTAATACCACCAAATACTCCTTGAGGTTGCCCATTTAACAAAAGTACAAAACTCTTATCTTCTTTAGTTCCAATTAATATTGGAAACGCTAATTCATTAAATTTTTTATATTCATTAATCTCTTGAATTGTATTATATTCAAACGTTATATAATTATATTTTGATATAAAGTCTTTAAATTCTTTGTCATCAAATTCCAACAAGAACTCATGTCCTCCAAAGTCTCTTTCTGGAACGCTACCTACTACTAAATCATATATCTCTTCGTATGAAGCTGAATTCTTGTCTATTTCAACCTTCACCTTATTGTCCTTGTAATAAATAATTTTATCCGGTTCTGGAATCATATATCCACTATTAGGATATTCCGTAGTGCTACCACCCACTATATCTCCAGTTTCTGCATCCACATATATTTGCGTGAAATATTCATCATTGCATGTAAAGACATATGCTAATCTATAAATATTGGTATCTTCCGACTTTTTAGAATCCACCCAAAAATAATTAGCCGTCACAATACTAGAAGTCTCTCTTTTTATGCTGAGATTGTTTTTCTTTGCTAGTTTGTCCGCTATCTTTCTTGCATCTTCTTTACTGATCTTATATTCTGTATTTGCCACTATTGTTTTTGTTCCAATCGAACTAAAATTGTACATTCTTTTTTCTTCCGGTGAAAAATAAAATTTTATCATTTGTCCAACATTGTACAATTCCCCATACTTTGCTTCATATGTCATTCCCCACAATTCATCATCAAACGGATAAGCATATGTACACTCATATGTAGCTGGAAGTTCAAGTTTTGCAACCATTTCATCTGCCACTTTAATAACTTGCACCTCTGTTTTTTTAGTGGTTTTAAATGTTGGACTTGAATCATTACTATAATGTAAAATTTCCCCAGTTATTAAGTTCATTGTAAGTTCATATTTTTTACTTTCTTTTATTGTAAAATTAGTTGGATCTGTTATATTGTTTAGTTCATTTTCATGCTTTGATGCATTAAATGTGCTGTTATCCATAAGCTTAAGTGCATTTGTGACAGCAGTTATGACTTCTTCTTTGCTTATTGTTTTAGTTTCACTATATGTAGCAAACTTGCTAAAGTCTTGCAATATTGAAACTTCATTTGCTTTTTTATTAAAATACCAAAAGCCACCAACTATTACTATTAATACTAAGATAAAAATAATCAAAAATTTTTCTTTCTTATCCATAATGGTCCCCCTTTTTTGATGCATTTTATCATATAAAAATTTATTAGTCAATTTTTACTCAGTACTTTCTCAAAAAACCTCGCAACATATATCAGCACTGCATTTGCAAAAATCACTCCAAATAAAATAATCGGCACATAATGCAAGCTAAAGCTATTAATAAAATTCGCATTAGTTATTCCAAATGTAGACACCCCAAACACTATAAAAACAATAATTGCTGGCAATATTTTTTTCGTTGTTTCTTTTTTGCACACTGCTTTAAAATTAGCAACTGCAAAATAAACACACATAACGATTAGTACAAATCCATCTAAAAAGTATTGAAAAGAAACAATATTCTCTACTCTTTCAATAACAGAAAAGATGCTTATTTTTTTGAGTAACATGTATTCAGGATATTTAAAAATTGAAATAACAGGGTATCCTAAAATTAAAATTGCTATTAGTATAATCAACACCAATCCTACGCTACCAATTAAATATGATATAATTATATTTCTTTTAAGTTTAACTTCTGGTATTTCTCTTCTTGGCACACATAAAAGAAAAAATACTGGAACGCTACTTAAAACAGCAAATAAGAGCATTCCTAAAGCAGGAGATTTTAACCCTTCTGCCAACACAGGGAAAAGGTGCTCTGTTTTAGAATTATTCACAAACGAAAATAAAGAAAATACTAAAAAGAATAAACTCACATAAAACAGTATTGAAACTGCATTTGAAATATTATTAAAGCCCTTAGATAGCCAATAATACACTATTACAGCAAGTATCGCAGCAATATAAATATTTGAGCTAGAAGATAAGTACGTTAAGTTTAAAAAAGTAGTTAAATTATAGAAAATTATTATTGCAAACCCTATTGCCAGTATGGCTAGTATAAAATTTAAAATACGCCCAAAAGCCTTAAAATAATATACATTCGTTTCAAATATATTTTTATCATCTTTTATCATATTCAAAATTATAAGTAAAAATACAACGCCTAATAACATACCTAAACCAGCACTTATATAACTGTTATTCTTCGCCAATTCAAAAACTCCATAAAACCCGCATGCCTAAAAAACTGCCTCGTGATAGAAAGTATGCTATATAGGAAGGTTTTTGTTTTTTCGAATTTACCATTTCTTTAATAGCCCTCCTTCGTTTGCAATTTCCGTTGAAACAGAAACATTTATTTTAACATTTTTAAAATTGAAATTATCTTTTACTTTCTCATACGCTTTATTTTGAAATTCATATGCAAGCGATTGAACTCCCAGTATATCTGTATCGTAGGTGTTCTTAATATTGTTAACATAGCTTTCTAACTTTTCTTTTAACTGATTAGAAATTTCATCTTGCATCGTTGCAATATCTCCATCTGTTTCGCTCAATTCTGAATTGTCGATTTCTTTAATATTTCCCCTTATTTTAATATTATAATTAATTGAAAATTGCCCATTTCCCTCTACAACATTGTAATTTGTAATACTTTTAAAAACTTCAAACGCTATCGGACTTTCTTTATATTGTAATTCCAAAACCGTACTTGTAATATTATCATTAAAAAAGTTATATGCAACATTATCAAACCCTTCTAAATAACCCTTTAGCTTACCATCTTTAAAATATGCTATATCTGAAATCTCTGCTAAAGCAGGCGGTTCGCTAGATTCGATATTTTCTTGTGAACCAGCTTGTGATTCATCCCCGTTTAAAACAACAGAAGCACACATTACGTTTTTCCCTGTTTCCAAATAAAGTTCCATTAAATTACTTGCTATAGAGTTCGTTGTATTCCCTTGATACGAAAGCATTGTCGCATAACTATCAACCAAATCTTTTGCTGGATTATTATTAATCGGTGTAAGCGTTTTTAATATATTTTCTGCACTAGTGTTTCTGGCTATTAAAGTAACAAATTCCTTGCTAGACTCTACATCTCTAAAAAAATAATCTAAAATAACTGAGAGTCCGTCTTCTCTAGCTAGTTTTTCATTTACTACTAACAAACTCATATGAGCCGTATATAACTTCTTTGGCAACTCCTTAATAATATTTTGCAAAGCTAACGAAATTGTTTTAGCTGACTGCTTGTACACAACAACCTGGGAACTTCCTTCAGTATTTTGTGCTCCGCTCGATTCCTTCTTAGTATTCATTATTTGCACAGAAACTAAATAATTTCCATCATCCTCTTTATCAATACCTATTGATGAAACAATAGCCAATTCATTTAATTCCCTATAATTTCCCAGAGCTCCCCAAGATTTCATCGCAAAGGCAATGATAATTACCGCTATTGCCACTAAAATTAATTTATATTTTTTTAACATGAATATGCCTCCTTGGGGACGGTCCTTTTTGTTCATTTTTGAACATAAGGGACACCCCTTGTTTACTAAATGACAATCAGGGGTGTCCCCTATGTTCAAAAATGAACAAAAAGGACCGTCCCCTATGTTTGTCTGGTTATATTATTAGTTAATATATCGCTTCGTTTAGTCATTTCACTCATATTATCTCTAACAAAAGTATCTTTCATCCCTTCTTTATCAAAAGGTGCAAATGGGAACAAATATGATCTGTCCAAAGAATTAATACTAGCAATTTTTATAACAAATACCATAAGTGCAACGAAAATTCCTAATAACCCTGCTATTGCTGCAGCCAATAAAAATGTTATCCTCCAGTATCTTAAAGTATTAATTATATTTATATCTGTAAACACCAATGCAGAAATACTCGTAATTGCAATAACTATAATCATTATCGCTGAAACTATTCCTGCTGTTACTGCTGCATCTCCGTAAAATTAACGCTCCTACTATGGATAAAGCACTCCCCGCCATGCTTGGAACTCTATAATCACTCTCCCTCAATATTTCAAATGCTAAAATCATTAGCAATGCCTCTAAAAACGCTGGTGCGGGAACTCCATCTCTTTGAACTGTAAATGAAACCAATAAATCGCTCGGTATAACTTCATGATTAAAAGTTATAAGTGATACATATAGTGCTGGTAATAATAATGTAATAAAAAACGCTACATATCTTAGTATTCTGGTTAAAGTTATATTTTTATTAAGTTGATAATAATCGTCCATGCTTTTAAAAAAATCAACAAAAAAAGCTGGAAACACTAATGCAAATGGACTGTTTTCAACTATTATTGCTATACGTCCTTCTAATAAGTTATACGCCACAACATCGGGTCGCTCTGTACTTATCACCGTTGGGAATACTGTGCTATCCCCTTTAGACAACATTATTTCTCTAACATAATTGCTATCTAGAATTCCGTCTATATCTATTTTTTTAATTTCTTCTTCAATCTTTTTTGTACTTTCTACATCAGCAACGTCTGAAAGGTACAAAATGCCAACTTTAGTTTTTGATCTTCTTCCAAGTTTATTTTCTTTCAATACAAGTTTTTCTGTTTTAATTCTTTTTCTAATTAATCCAAGATTTTGGACATAGTTTTCAACAAAAGCATCCTTTGGACCTTTTACATCACTTTCTATTTGTGCTTCTGAAATCGTCCTATCTACATGACCTCTGGTTTCAACTGCAAGTATTTTATCTTCAATAATTAATAATGTGAATCCTGAAAAAAGATAATAAAAAAGATCACTGCTTTCCCTATAAATTTCAACAGTATTCACCGCATTTAGTTCGTTTTTTATTTTAGTTACAACTTCGTTTATTTGCCATTTTTCAAAGGTCTTTGTCATGTTTGATTTAAAATATTCTTGCAAAATACCTTTTATACTTCTTATAACAGAGCCAGATATGAACTCCGAATCTGTTGTTGCTTCATTATAAACAATTTGAATCGTACACTGTTCAACACTGATTGTCCTATATTTCATGTCTTCACTTTCTTCTGTTGCTTGTTTTATATATTCTATAATATCTGACATGCTATTTCTCCTCTGTATTAGTATTGAATTTTTTAGGAAAATTATGCCTAAATTCCGAGCAAATCCGAAAATATTCCAAAATTCCATTTGTAATACCTTGTGCTAATTTATTTTGATATTCATCTTGTTGCAAAAGTCCCGCTTCTTCTTTATTTGATAGAAACCCACATTCCACCATGCAAATTGGTATTTTTATATTATCTACAAGATACTTATTAGAAATAACTAATGCTTCTCTTTTATTTCCTCTATCAATAACCTTTTTTAAGTTGCTTTGAATTAACTTCGCAAGTTCCTTACCCTTATCATCACTATTCTTATAAAAAGTTTGAAAACCCCAATACTGCTCTTGAGGAATAGCATTTAAGTGAATTGAAACAAAAATATCTGCATTAGAATTATTCCCAATTTTAACTCTATTTTTTAAATCGCTATTCTTCTTCTCCCTAATAGTTGTTGCCATTAAATCTGCTATACAATTCCCATTTTTTCTTGTTAAAATCACTTCTATTCCATTGTTTTTTAATAGCTTTTCCACTTTTAAAACAATTTCCAAATTTATATCAGCTTCAGTCACACCTTCACTACTAGTAGCTCCCAAATCCGGGAACCCATGCCCAGCATCTAATATAACCACTTTCCCCGTTTTATCCCATATTACAGCTTTAACCGTATTTATATTAACGAAATCTTTCAACACGCAAACTATTGTAATTAGCATAACACAACATATTATACCAATTACTATTTTATTTTTTCTAAGGATAATCATAAAAACTCCTACATACTACATGATATTGAATTAAAAGAATTTTTATGCAAAACTTTCTTAAATAGTTATCAGTTAACACTTTTCAGCAAAGTAGCTTTTGGTGGTTATTATATGTTTTTAAAAAGTGAACGACAGCCCTTTGAGGCCCATGGAGTCTTCGGAGGCTTGGAGGAGCTTTTTAAAAACATATAATAACCACCAAAAGCGAACATTTTAGAGAAAAACATTAAATAGTAACCTTAAATACTTCCATAGCAAGCAACAATGGTAGTGCCATTACTAATATTATTATAAATTCACCAATTTTTACTGGATTTGTATTTAAAATATTTTGAAATAATGGCACATACATAAACGTAACATGTAACACTAAAGCCCCAATTACTGCAAAAACAATAAACCTATTATTTTTTAAAGGCATTTTAAATGCAGATATTTTTTCACTTCTACAATTAAATGCATGAACATTTTGCAATAATACCATAAGCAGTAATGCATAATTCCTCGCATAGCCTATTGATATATTAAAATTATTATTTAATATATACCATAATATAAATACCATTAAAAACATCACTGTTCCAGACACTACGATTTCTTTTATTAAAAGTTTGTTAAATATGGGTTCATTTGTAGCCCTTGGCTTTTCTTCCATTACCCCCTTTTCTCCCTTTTCAAAAGCAATTGCAATATCTTGAATCCCATTTGTAGCTAAATTAATCCACAATATTTGTACGGTTGTAAATGGTGGTGGCAAATTAAATATAATCGAAATCATAAACAGCAATATTTCTGCAAACGCAGTAGAAATAAGTAAATATATAACTTTTCTAATATTATTATATGCATGTCTTCCTTCTTCAATAGCAGAAACAATCGATAAAAAATTATCATCCGTTAAAATTATATTGCTTACATCTTTTGCAACATCGGTTCCGCTTCCCATTGCTAGTCCTATATTTGCTTTTTTAAGAGCAGGAGCATCGTTTATTCCATCCCCTGTTACTGCTATAAATTCCCCTTGTTCTCTTAATGTTTCTACAATTATTGCTTTTTGCATTGGAGACACCCTCGCAAATACATTGTTTTCTGTTAAAAGTTTGATTAATCCTTCTTTTGACCCATCATTATGCGAACTTACTTCTTGCTCTTTTGCAGTAACAAGCTCTGAGGAATCTTCAAATATTTTACTAAGCTTATACGCCTTTTCAATTTCATTCCCCGTTACTACTCCATAACTATTTTGACTATCTTGACCAATTACAACATCTTCAACTTCACTACCTATTAATATTTTTTTAGTTTCTTGAATTAATCCTAACTCTTTTGCAATTGTTTTAGCTGTTAAGGGATGATCCCCCGTTATCATAATAACCCTTATTCCGGCTTCCAAACATGTTTTTATAGCATCCTTGCTTGTATTTCTTATTGGATCTATAAATCCTACAAAACCTATAAAGGTTAAATTCTTAATATCTTCTATTTTATATAAATCCTTTTTCTCACCAGTATATTCTCCGACTAGCTAGAGCTATTACCCTATAACCTTCTTCTGATAATTTTAAAAATTCTTTTTCATAACCAGCCACATCATAATCTGCACAAAACTCTAATATGGTTTCTGCACTTCCCTTAACTGTGACGTAATTTTTCGGGTCGTCGGGGACGCCGACCCCTACATTGTCTTTTGGGTCGTTGCGGGTGCAATCATGCACCCCTACGTTGTAAAAAACTGCTGAAAATTTATGTTCCGGTTCATAGGGTATTCTTCCAAATATGTTGAATTCTTGTTTTAATTCTTTTTCATTTATTCCATGTTTTAAACCTAAAGATAAAAATGCTAAATCTATTGAATCTCCATTATATACAAATTTTTCATCTTCTTTATTTAAAAACGCTTCATTATTTAGCACTCCCATTTTACAAATATGCTCCACAAGGGTGCAATTATGTGGAGATCCCGGACGAACAATGTTCGCCCCTACATTGTTTAATTCGATATTTCCTATATCGTTATATCCTTCTCCAGAAATTTTAAATCTTGTCCCATCTGGCATTGAAATAACTTTTGCAGTTTGCTGATTTACGGTTAAAGTCCCCGTTTTATCACTTGCAATTATTGTACAACTTCCTAAAGATTCTACTGAAGATAATTTTTTTATTATAACATTTTTTTTAACCATCTTAGATGTTGCAATAGACAACACTACTGTTTGTGCTATTGGCAAGCTTTCTGGTATAGCTGAAACACACATAGCAACTACCAACAAAAATACTTCTTTTTTCTCATAATTTTTCATTATCATTAAAATGGATGTGAAGATTGCAAAAATAGATACCAAAAACATAATCTGTTTTGTAAATCTTTCCATTCTTATTATCAGTGGTGATTTTACTTCCTTTGTTTCTTTTAAATTTTTCGCAATATTCCCTATTTCTGTATTAATTCCAATGCCAACTACAATTCCAACGCATCTCCCAAATTGCACAATTGAAGATGCATAACACATATTAGTTCTATCTGTTATAAGCACATCTTGTTTAACAATACTAGCATTTTTATTTACTCCCTTTGATTCCCCTGTTAAAAAAGATTCATCTAATTTTAAATTATAAGCTTCCAATATTCTAATATCTGCTGGAACTTTATCTCCTGACTCTAAAAGGACAATATCTCCTGGTACTAATTCTTCAGAATCCACTTCTACTTTAATACCACCTCTTAAAGTTTTTGCATTTATCCTTAATAAATTTTGAATACTTGTTGCACTTTTAATAGCACTATATTCTTGATAAGCCCCCAAAATAGCATTTAACATTATAACTATCGCAATAAATATTCCATCTTTATAATCTCCAATAGCAGAAGATATAACTCCTGCTATTATTAATATTATTATCATTGGGCTCTTAAATTGGCTAACAAACACCTTCATTAGCGTTGGTTCTTTTTCTTTTGGCAACACATTTTTTCCATATAGATTTTGTTTTTCTTTTACTTCATCTAAAGATAACCCATTTCTTTTGCTATCTAAGCTTTCAATTATATTAACTTCACTTAAACTATGCCAATTATTATCCATATATTTATTGTAACAAGTTATTAAATTATTATGCACTTTAACTTAATTTAAAATTATTACATTAGAGCTATGGATATTATCACTAATACCTTTATAAGCACATATAATACATAAAATGATTTAAAAAGAAGGGGGAGGAAAATGGCTAAAATATTAGTATTTAATAATAGTACAAATAGGATGGAAACATATTATAGGGGAGAAGATGAATCAATGCCATATATTACAAATGGCACCTTAAGAGTTGGCGAATTTAGGGGTACTAGTAACAGTCCTACATTGTGGACAGATAGAAATACAATGCAATCTTGGAATGCTTTTAGATCTATATATGGAAGGCCGATAGGTGTTGGTGCTGGATTTAAGAGGCCTTATGAGGGAGGACATACTCGGTCAAAGTCAGCATTATGCGGGAGTTTCTTTTGATGTTGGGCAAAGACTATCTCAAGCCGAAAGAAATGTAATGAGAAATAAGGCTATAACCTCTGGTGTTTGGTCTTTTGTGGAACCTGCTTACTTAACCCCTACCTGGGTATGGGTGGATTTGGTAAGTTTATTTAGTTTTCTGACAATAATGTTTTAGATATGGGAGTATAGAAAATCTTGTGTAAATCGGAAATCCTTCCGATTGATAACTTGAAATTTGAACTTGAAAATGTACTTTTCTAAATTTTATTACTAAACTCATTTTTTGTCAAATTTTTTTAGAATGTTGTGTAAATTTTCCTACAGAAAATTTACCTCCCTTAGCAACCTTACTAGATAATTCTGATAAGTATTGGTTCTTTTGGTATTCATCGATACTTATAATCATTACATCTTTTTTATTAGTTCTTTTTACAATAATTGGTTCTACTATATCTTCACAATCATTTAAAGTAGTTTCAACTTCTCTAACTGTAATTTCTTTTTGCATAATGCTCACCTTCCTTTACATTTCATAGTATTAGTATAACACATTTTTGTTAATTTGTACCTTTTTTTCTTAATATTTTCATTTTTATTATTTAGTATATTAGTATGTGGTCGTTTACACATACTACTTTTTTTATTCTTCTCTTAACTTCGATTGTTCATCAATATATTTTTTCATTTTTGCTAATTGCTCTTCTAACTTTCCCCTTTCTGCATTTAAAGCAGATAAAGATTTCTTTCCTAATAACCCGTGGAATCGATTCTGCCAGTTTTTTTTCTTCTTCTGTTATTAAAAGACCATTAGTTCCATTGTAAGCCGCTCTTATTTCTTTCATCATTTTTCCAACTGGAGTATCTTGAGCAAACCCAGTTCTTGCAATGATTTCATTAGCCCCTTTTATATCTTTTAATGTAGTATATTTCTCTTCTCCATCTATCATATGTGCCCTTTGTACATTTTTAAAATCAACTCCATTTTCTTTTAATGTGCTAAATATTCTTAATACTTTTGCAACTGATGTTTCCCTATTAGGAATTAATCCGCGGGATTGATTCCGCCAGTTTTTTCTCTTCTTCCGTTATTAAAAGACCATTAGTTCCATTGTAAGCCGCTACCACTTCTTTCATCATTTTCCCAACTGGAGTATCTTCAGTCAACCCAGTTCTTGCAATGATTTCATTAACTCCTTTTATATCTTTTAATGTAATGTCTATCACTTTTCCATCTATCAAATGTGACCTTTGTACACCGTTAAAATCAACTCCATTTTCTTTTAATGTACTAAATATTCTTAATGCTTTTGCAACTGATGTTTCCTTATTAGGAATTAATCCGAAGCGATTTTGCCAGTTCTTTCTCTTCTTCTGTTATTAAAAAAACATTAGTCCCATTGTAAGCCGCTCTTACTTTTTTCATCATTTCCCCAACTGGAGTATCTTCAGTCAACCCAGTTCTTGCAATGATTTCATTAGCTCCTTTTATATCTTTTAATGTAGTATATCTCCTTTCCCCACCTTTTAGCACATATGACATTTGTACCTTTGTTAAATCTACTCCAGCTTCATATAATATACCGCATATCCTTAATGCTTTCGCAACTGTCGTTTCTCCTTTTAAATATTCATCTAAGTTTTTTTCTATATCTTCAAATTCGCTTATAAAATTTATTTGTTCTGAATAGATTTCGAATTGTTCTAATATTTCTTTATTATATAAGTCTCGTTTACCTTCTGCAATTCCTCTTTGTATTATCTCTCGTATTTCCCTTCTAAACTTTTGAAAATATTTTATATTATTTACCAAATCAAATACAACTGGAATTTGTTTTGCATCTCTATTTAGCCCTCTTCCTAGTTGTTGTCTATATAATATTTCTGATTTTGTTGGTCTTGCCATTATAAGTCCTGATAACTCTTCGTCGTGGAATGATTCATTCAGCATGTTTACGCATAATGCCAATTTCATTTTTTCCTTCGTTCTTTCCCTTAAAAATTTAATTGCTTGAGCATTTTCTTCTCTTTCATTTCCCGATGATATTTTTATTATATCTTTATTTGGGTTTATTGCATCAAACCAATCTCCACACAATTTTTCTACTTCATCCATATGGTTTATATCTTTACAAAATACTATCCACTTCCCGTCTTTTTCTCCCATATGTTTTTTGAAAATTTCTTGCATTCCTTCTGCTACATGTAAATTCCTCTTGAATTTTTCTACTTGTTCTTCATATTTTTTTCTTTCGGTTTCATCTTCAATTGCACTTATTTTATTTTCGACCCTTTCCATGTCTTCTTTAAATAGATAATTTGTACTTATGTATATAGGAACTGGAATAATTCCCCTTGCTACTGCTTCAGTTAATTTTAATTCGTATGCAATTCCTCCACATATTTCTTCTGCTATATTTCTTCCATCTGTTCTTACTGGGGTTGCTGTTAATCCTAGTACTTTCGCTTTTGTTTTTTCTACTAATCCTTTTGCTCTAACTCCCCATGTTAATGCTCCTGCACGGTGAATTTCATCATATACTATTATCTCTGGAGTTAATCTATTGAAATCTACCTCCGCCATTTTTGATAAAGCATTATATGTAAAAAATTTTAATCTCGGAAATATTCGTTTTGCTTCTTCTCCATATATCTGCTTGATTAATTTTCTTGTTTCTCCAATTGCCGCTGGGTTTGGAGCTACCCATATAATCTCTTTGTCCAGATTTTCTTCTATTGTTTTTAAACCTATTGGAGTTTTACCACATCCTGTTGGAGCAACAATACAAGAGTGATTTCCTTTTTGAAAATCACTCTTTGCTTTTTCATATGCCTCTGTTTGCCATCTTTTGTCTAATTCCAATTCACCCATTATTTGCTCCTATGTGCCCTTTTTGTTCCCACATTTTAAAAATTTCCTCTTTATATTTTGACACCTCTTCTTTTAAGTCTTCTATTTGCTGTTCATACATTTCTCTTAACAAATTAGCGTCTTCTTCTGAAATGTCCTCTTCTTTAATTTCTCCATTACTAAATTTATTCTGCAAATTTAATAATCTAACTTTATTTTCATCATGTTGTGTTTTTATAGTTTTAATAAATTCCTTATCATTTGTTTTCAAGCTAACAAAGCCATCAGATGGCTGATTCATTTTTGCTTTTGACAATGTTAAGTTTTTATTACTAAATAAAGATTTAAAAATTTTTTTTATTTTTACCAATATAGATTCTTTCATTTGCTTTCAGCCTTTTTTTAATTTTATCATTCTTATTATTTTTTTACAAGTGATTTTTGAATTTTACCATATCACCCCTACCTTGGTATACTTCGATAATCGTAGTGATGTTCATGCTTGTAGGTCAGGAGGATCTCCTTTATTAAGATATGTGAAAAACAATTTATTGTGTGAAATCAGTCCAAAGGTCCTCTATTTTCAACATATTCAAACCCTAATATTTCCCTTGTATCTGCATTAAATACAACTCGTATTGGGTACGGTTGAGGCATATAATCTACATCCATTGTAAATTCAACAATAGCTTCATTTTTTATATTTTCATTAAATACTGTTTCTCCGTTGAAATCAACATATTTATATCCATCCTCTGTTTTTGAATATGTAACAGTTGCATTATTTGGATTTGTGTCACCTTTTTGTATGACGTCTAAACATTCATGAGCTGTTGTTATATAATAATTTTCTAATGCCTCTCCTCCCAAGCTCATAGCAGCTGTCGGATTATAATTTGTTATATTTCCTATACTTGCTGGTTTTATCCATTCTCCTTCCTTTTCCCATAAAGGAACTAAAAATGTTACCCTACCATAAGTTAAATAATATTCAATATACTTATATCCCAAACCATTATATTCACGCATATCTCCGTCTTGAGAGTCATTTATTTGAACTATCGGCTTACAATCATGTTTGTACCTTATATAATCAATTATAAATATTATACACCACAATACTATTAACTCTATTAAGCCTATGCCAATTATTTTTAATATTTTCTTCATTAAACTTTCCCCCTTAACTAGTAATACAAAACAACTAGAATAAAAAGTTTCATTATTTTATTTATCTGACTGATTATTTTCTGCTTTGTTTTTCTTTTCTTTAGCTTCCTTATTTTGAAAATAAGCTTTAAGCGGCCATACTATTGCAATTATAATAACTGTTATGCCTATTATAAGAACTGCTTTTGGCATCTAAACCACCTCCTAAATAACAAAACCTTCTTACATAATTTTTTCAAACAATTTCACTTGATTACGTTTCACATATCTATCCACAGCCACAAAGGCGATAACAAACACCACAAAGATTACGCTAAGCAACAAATATTGATTTGCATTTTGGAAAAGCCACCAAAGTCCCCATAAAATACCACCTGCAATAAACAAAAAGACAAATTCAAAAATCATGTTGAAATTTTGCTTTACTACAGCATACTCACTATCCCACAAAAGCTTTGGATGCTTTAAATCCACAATCAGCATTAAATAATTTTGAAGAAAAGCAAGGGCTAACGAAATTAATATAATTAACACAATTTGCATAAACCCCATCGCTCCCACTAAAAAGCTAGCAAACACTATTCCAATAATAATAGAAACAATGCTTATAATAAGTCCTGGTACTACTTTATACCTAAACTGTTTATAGTAGCTTAATGGAATATACTTTGTAAACGCTGCATTTGAGCCTTCTCTTGAAACTGCTGTAACAGATGTAGCACTAATAGCAAATAAGAACTGTATCATACTAAGTACAATTAATGAAAATAAAAGTGTACTAGTATCAAGTCCTTCTAATCCCGTAATTGCTTTTCTGTGAAGTACTCCAAACATAACTCCAAATATCACTGGTATCAAGAAAATTGGAAGAACACATTGCATAAAATAAATTGGAGTTCTATATAACGATTTTATTTCTTTCATTATATAAGAATAAGATATTTTTTTACTTCGAATTGCTTTATTTTCATCAATTTTAGTAGCTTTACCGCTGCCACCCGTTGCATTTCCTACAGCACCTATAAAATAAAGTTTTTGACTAAGTGCAATATATATAATAGCAGAACCTACAGTAATTGCAAATAATTCTAAAAATGAAACTGCTACATTTACTCCCGTAAGCATATTAACTGCTGGCATAATTGTAATAAAATATTGCCCAATTGCACTTACTAATCCATTTGCACTTTGTAGCATTTTTAAAAAATCTGCTGGATCTAAACTAATATTATTTTGAATAATAATTTGCATTCCCATAACAAGACCAATTGCTACAATACCTATTACTACTTGGAACATATCTTTATTTCTTGCAAATTTACCAAATACCATCAACAGCATAATAAGCAAACATGCAATTATTGCAGGGAATATTGGAAACATTAAAAGTACAAGAACGCTATATACGTAAAACAAAGCTCCAGCAGAAGTAAGCACGCCATATACAACAATAGGGGCAATTGCAATAATAAATTCCGTGACATATTCTGTAATAATTAATGTAATCAACTTTGCTGTTACAATTTGCCATGGTTTGATTGGGAGTGGCAAAATATATGTAATATCCTTTGAAAAGTAGAAAATATTTAAAGCAGAAAAGACCGTTTGAATTATTATAAAAAGTGCAATGACTAATAAAAATACGCCTAAAAACAATGCGGCTTGATTTAGAGGTAATAACATGTTAATCATCTTATAACTAAGAAAACTCAATATAAACATTATATAAGCCGCTATAACAAAAATAATAATGGGAGTAACTATTTTTCTTCCTGTAGAATTAGGGTTTTTTCTATTGTAATTGAATTGGTAGGAATTCCTTAAAAATATTTTAACTTGTGAAAATACTTTATTCATGTTCAGTAAGCTCCAAGAATAGTTCTTCCAAAGATGCATTCTCTTTAAATTTAGATTTCATTTCGTCGTATGTCCCAACGAAAGCTAATCTCCCCTTACTAATAATTCCTACCCTATCACATAATTTTTCTGCAACTTCTAGCACATGCGTTGAAAAAAATACAGAATTTCCATTTTTTGCATGTTCTCTCATTTGTTCTTTTAAGTCATACGAAGACTTTGGATCTAACCCTGTCATAGGTTCATCCAATATCCAATTTTTTGGATTATTCATTAACATACTAGCAATAATTATTTTTTGCCTCATACCATGCGAATAACTTTGCATTTGATTTGACAATACATCATAAATTTCAAATCTTTTTGTTAAATCTTCTATTTTTTGTCTTCTTACATCCCTTGGTATATCATACATATCCGCAATAAAATTTAAATACTCAATTCCTTTTAATCTTAAAAACATATCTGGACTATCTGGTACAAAACCAAATTGTCGTTTTGCCTCTAGAGCATCTTTAGTAATGCTTTTACCATCTAACAGTATATCCCCTTCATCTGGATTTAAAATTCCAGTAATCATGCGAATTGTTGTTGTTTTTCCAGCACCATTTGGACCTAAAAATCCAAAAATCTCTCCATTTTTAATTTCCAAATTCAAGCCATCTACTGATTTCTTCCCTGTTACATACGACTTGCTTACATTTTGAATTTGAATCATATTACCAGCCTCCTTTATAAAATTTCCTTTATTATATCACATATTTACAATGATATAAATATTATTTTATAAATCATTATAACACACTTTAATGAATTATACAAAAAAATATTTATTTTTAAATAATCATAAAACTATTAATATTACTAGCTTTTAAGTAAGTATATGTTTAATAGTGGGAATGTCTTGTGCATATATTTGCTATTAGAAGGGTTTTGAGGAGGCACATGCATGAATACTCGGATATAATCACTTAAATGAAACAGAAGCTAATTCAAACATATATAAAGTTCGGAATATATTGTAGATTATCTCGTGAAGATGAAGAAAAGAAGAATGAGTTTTCAGAAAGCATATTAAATCAAAAAGAATTTTTAACGTCATATTGTATAGAAAATGGCTTTAAAATAACGGATACATACGTTGATGACGGAATAAGTCGGAACAACTTTTGACAGAAAAGATTTCAAACGCATGATTAACGACATTGAAAATAAAAGAATCAATATGGTTGTTACTAAAGATTTATCAAGGCTTGGTAGAGATTACATAGAAACCGGAAATTATTTAGAAAAATATTTTCCTACAAATAAAATTAGATTCATCGCTATAAATGACGGATATGACAGCTTAGATGATGGATATGCCAATGAATTTGCACCGTTTAAGTCAGTTTTTAACGATATGTACGCAAAAGATATTTCTAAAAAAGTAAGAACCGCATTAAAAACAAAACAAATAAAAGGTGAATTTATCGGGACTACTGCTCCATTTGGTTATATAAAAGATGAAGAAGTTAAAGGTCGATTATTACTAGATCCAATTTCTGCAGAATATGTAAAAAAGATTTTTAATTTATATTTAAGCCGGTACATCATTATTATCTATTGCAAATATATTAACGCAGCAACATATACCAACACCATCAGAATACCGAAAAATTTGTAACACTCAAAAATATTTAAAAGGTGTTTGGAATGAGAAAAGTGTTAGATTCATATTAAAAAACGAAGCATATATAGGGCATACCGTACAAAACAAAAAGAAAAAAATAAATTACAAATTAAAAAAACAAATAGATATTCCTCAAAACCAATGGATAAAGGTAGAGAACACCCACGAACCTATAATATCCAAGGAAAACTTTTTCATGGTACAAACAATACTTGCAAAGAAGTCATACATGCCTAAACAAGGGCAAAAACACTTACTCACAGGACTAATGTTTTGTGGAAACTGTGGTGCACCAATAACATTCATGCCACAACACAAAAAAGGAAAGTTCTACACTTGTTGCTCTACTGCAAAAAGATATAAAAAAGAACTTGGTTTATGCAAAATGCAACTTATTCCAGAAGAACTAATTGAAGACTATATTTTCCATCACTTAAAGAAGCTAAGCAAAGAATATGTTGATAAAGAAAAACTAACTAAAAACGCCAATAAAATTGAGTTTAAAAAGGTAATAGACAAGGTTCTTGAGTTTGAAGAAATAGACAGAAACACACTCGCTTTACTAATAGAGAAAATCATAATAAATCTTGATAAATCTATCGAAATTCATTTTAATTTTAGGTCAAGTATGGTATAATATTAGTGGTGATGAAATGGAAAAAAACGATATTTTAGCAGTCCTAAAAGAACAAAAAGAAATGCAGTTACGAGGCAATTTGTATCATACAACACAAATACTATTTGCTTATAACTCTAATCATATAGAAGGTAGCATGTTGACGGAAGAACAAACAAGATACATCTACGAAACAAATACTTTATTAGTCGATGATAATAATCCTAATACAAACGTAGATGATGTTATAGAAGCTCGTACTCACTTTAAGTTAGTAGACTATATGCTAGATGTTGCAAGCGAAACACTTAATGAAAACATGATAAAAGAATGTCAGAAAATACTAAAAACTGGAACTTCTGATGAAAGAAAAGCCTGGTTTAAAGTTGGAGAATATAAAACCCTGCCAAATGAAATAGGCGGAATGTCCACATCTAAGCCAGAAAACGTTTCAAATGACATGCAAAAACTACTAGCATGGTATAATTCATTAGAAACAGTTGGTTTTGAAGATATAATAAAATTTCATTCAGAATTTGAAAAAACACATCCTTTCCAAGATGGAAATGGCAGAGTTGGTCGTATCATCATGTTTAAAGAATGCTTGAAAAATAATATTATTCCATTTATTATATTAGACAAAGACAAAATGTTTTATTACAGAGGACTAAAAGAATATCAAAGCAATGGAGAAAAAGGCTATTTAATAGATACTTGCTTAAATGCACAAGACCAATATAAAGAATTAATTAATAGGTTTTTGAAATAATAAGTAAGAGGTGGTTTTAAAATGAGTGAATTAGAAATTGAAAAAAAAGTTAAAAAAATAGATAACACAATGGCAATAGAAGGTATGCCACTTACAGATGAATTAAAACAAATGGTTCGTAATTGTTTGTTAGGGGTAACAACACCAGAAAAAGAAATCGAAAAACTTAATAAAAAATATAAGGTTAAACATGAGCAATAAATATGACTATTCTTATGAAAGAACAGCGAATTATTGTTACCCTGATTCAACTGTTCTCATAAATAAACTAGACATACATGATGAAACAGAACTATTCAATGCAGAAAGAGAATATGTAACAGTTCGTACACTAATTTTAGAAATCACACCCATTAAAGGAAATTTTGCCTTTGCACATTTAAAAGAAATACATAAACATTTATTTCAAGATATTTACAATTGGGCAGGACAACCTAGAACTTGTAATATTGCTAAGCAGGATTTGTTTTGCTTAGCACAGTACATAGATGGCTATGCTGAAGATGTCTTCTCAAAATTCAAAAAAGAAAATTATTTTTTAAACAAAACCTACGATGAAAAAATAACGGCGTTGGTTGAATTATTTGCAGATATAAATGCTCTACATCCTTTTAGAGAGCGGAAATGGTAGAACTCAAAGAGAGTTTATAGAAATAATAGCAAAAATAAATGGTATAGAATTAGACTTTTCTTATATTTCTGGTGAAACTATGATAATTGCAAGCCATGACAGTATCAATGGAAATTATGATAAATTCATGGAAATGTTTAAAAAATATTCAATGCCACTTTCAAAAGAAGAACAAATTAAAAATATAAAAACATATATACTCGACAAAAACTTAAAAACTACAATGTTAAACTTGCTAAAATAATCCCCCACCTTACCAATCCCACCCCTACCTGGGTAGGTGTGGAATTGGTAGGCGGATGGGATGTATGAATTGCTACCTATTATGGAAAATGGGATAAAAATTGGCGATTGCCAGGGCTTATCCCTGTTTTTTTATTTAAAAATTTGGTAAATAAACGGTTACACCGCCCTTGACATTTTGAAAATTAAGGTTTAAAATGCAATTAGTAGATTTAAGAATTAAACTACCGATTTTCGGTCATAAACTATCAATGAAGTTGGTCCAAAAATTTGGGGCAGACCAATGTTTTATATAATAATTATTATATAAAATATTTAATCGAAGGGTTATAAGGTACAAATAAATGATAAACGTATTAATTGCTGAAAATAATATCTCATATACTAAAACATTAATTACGGCTGTTAACCGCATAAATACATCGGCAAAAGTATATAATATTTCTACTGATGGAGAAGAAACACTTAATTTATTAAACACTGAAGATAATATAGATTTAGTCTTATTAGATTTAAAACTACCAAAATACTCTGGCATAGAAGTATTAAACTTATTATCAGAAAGTAAGAAAAAGAAATATCACGAATCTGTTATAGTTATCTCTAGCAAACTTGATACAGTTTTCAAAATAAAAGATAATGATATGTTATATTCTTATGTAATAAAACCAATTGAACTTTTTGAAATTACTAATAAAATTAACAATTTTGTGCATGACAAACATAACCATACTGATTATAAGATTATAAAAAATAAAATAACACATGAGGTTCAACACTTAGGGTATGACTTATCTTATAATGGCACTAAATATTTAATTGAAAGTATATATTTCGTTATGAGAAAGTATGGTAATGAACATTATATTAGCAATTTAGAAAAAGAAATATATCCCACAATAGCAACGAAATATAACACCACAATACATAATATAAAGTGGAATATTAATAAATCTACTACTTCTATGTATTATCAATGCGAAAAGGAGATATTAAAACAATATTTTAAACTACAAGATGATGTGAAACCTAAAACTCAAACTATTATTTATACTATTATAAACAAAATAGAAAAATAATAATAATTATTACATATCTCCAAAGTCATGAACTTTCCATTTTGATGATTTACTATCTCTAATAAGTATCCACTGCCAATTTGTATAATCATTGTTGGGAGCAAGACTATCTTCACTACCAGGACCTGCATAAAAATTAAAATATAATATAATCACATTGTTTTCTGCGGTTACAACACCTTGAGAAACATACCTTGATATAGCAGTTTCAGAATTCAATTCGTCATTATACCATAATTGTTTTAAATCGCACCCTTTAAATCCTTTAAACTTCTTCATAGCAACTTGCATTGCAGACTCAATTTCTTCTTTACTAAATTTACTAGAATTTCCTATACTAATTTCTACATTATTAGTTTTTCCAGGATTTCCGACCACTTGATATGCAACATAACCAAGAAATGTAACAATAATCAATATAATTATTATCATTATTATAAAAATAATTCTTTTTAAATTTTCTTTCATGAAATCCTCCATTAATAATAAATTTATTTAACAAATTATTATAATATATTTTTCATATCTCAATTTTTATTGTGATTAGTTATATATCGAAAACAGTGATTGATTAATTTTATAGTCAATCACTGTTAAAGTAAAGTTTAAATATTCAATTTATGTCTTTTATTTAATCTTTTTAACTTTATCAGGTATTATAGAATCCAATATTTCATATTTACCATTTGTATTGTTCTTTACTTTAATCGCTTTATATTCATTAGAAGTTAATGTTTCTGTATCAGAATTTGTTATATTTGCATCAGAACTTAATGAACTTGCATCAACTTCTTTTAGACCATATTCATAATATTTAATATTATATCTGCCATAATCTGTATTATAATTTAAATACATTAAATATGTTTTACCTTTTTCAATCTGTACGTTCCCTTGTATCGTATCTGATACATATTGATTCTCTTTTTCCTTTTCAGTCATTTTGTCAAGTCCTATATATTCGATGTATTCTTTTGTTAAACTTTTTTCATACTCACTTAATTTTATCGTTCCACCATTTCTCACAAATAGAATCTGTTTATCTTTTATGTCCCCTTTTAAAACCTTATCGACCTTTAGTTTTCCAATGGTCTGAATCATTGTATAACATTTTTGCACTGGGTTATAATTAATTCCTCCATCCACGGATGTTACTGTTCCTATAATAATATACTCTGCTTCATCAGCAAGTAATTCCTTATCAGAAAAATTCATTGTTGAATCCAATGCAGTAGTATAACTTAAAAATATCTGATTGTCATCAATATTTGTATCCGCTAAAATATCTCCTTTGCTAATATTATTACTCATTTTGACTGTTAACATATAAATTATGAGTATAATTATTACCATTAAAATTAAAGAAATAATTAATATTCTTTTTTTCATATACTCCCATCTCCTTTTATTAATATTTATCTATAATAGATACTCTGTCTAAAACTTGTGGTGTCTGTACAGTTCTTCCAGGATTTCCGTTTGGTGGAGTCATTTGACACATTATACTATTTGGGTTATTACTATTTTCAGTTAACCCATACACATGTCCTATTTCATGAGTCATTGTACCTCTTTTTATCGTATCATTAACATCTAATAAATGATCATTGTTTAATCTGATTTCTGACCAATTCCAATCATTCACATCTGGGTCAAGATAAGTTCCTTTAGTATTACACCATCTAGTAAAAGCTAAGGCTGTAGGGTCATTAAAAAAAGCAGAGGGCTCCCCATAAACATTAAAATTTGTTCCATCAAGTGTTGATGCCCTACTCAACGTTATAGTTGGACTCCAATTAGCAGCTGCACCATTAAATAAGGTAGCAAATGCAGTACTAACACAAGAATTATCTATATAATAAGTTAGACTTTTTGTACCTCCTAAATTTTGATATGTGTGGGTAGGACTTCCAACCACTTGTTTAAAACTCCAAAGTTGGTTGTTATTACTACTACTATATGTTTGTATAATGACATTCCCTGCAGATGTTGAAGTATTTCCTGCTCCTGTGCCATTTGCTGTACCGACAGCAGTTAAAACTAAATTAGTATTAGATTTAAGATTTATAGTAAAATATCCTGTTGTCCTTTCTGTAAGAGTAAAGTATTGACAGTCTGTATCAACTGCAGCACTACTTGTTGCCCATATATCTACGTTACATCCCGATGCAATTGCTCCAGTAGATACCCCGCCTACCCTAAGTACATCAACAACTCTATTAGTTGTATATGAACTAGACATAGTACGTAACCTATATACCCCCGAAGAAACTTGTTCTAATTTAAACATCTGCTCTGTAGAACCATCGTTTGACCATTGTATTACGTTAGTTCCATTTGCATCCGTACCCAGATTAACATTTAAGTTCTTTCCACTACCTTTATTTACTATATTAAACACTTTATTGCTAGCAGGCACGGCTGCAAATACTGATTTAGCAGGTAAAAATGCAAGCATAAATGTTAAACACGCTAAAATAGCCAATGTATATTTTGTTATTTTTTTCATATAATCTCCCTCCTTAATTATATAATACAATTAAACATACAAAAAAGTTTCATTGTATTATATAAATTTTTTAATTAATTTGAATATTTTTTGTGTATATTACACTTAAAACAGCCTATTTTATGAACATGCATAGGCAATCACCTCCAAGTAATACAAAAATTTTTTCCTAAAGATTTGTTTTGTAATTATTTTGTAAAAAAAGATTATCATGTTGTCTAATTTAAATCAACAAACTTTTGCAACCTTTTACACTCTTTTACAATTTCCCCCATAAAATACACTTTTAAAATATTTGTTTTCTTTATAATGGTTTACTATGGCTTTATCTAATTTTACACTTAATCTATATACCTCTTTATCCTGTAAATTATAATTATCACACTGACTTTTTCTTTTTATAGTTTTTTCTAATTTCTTTTTTAGCCTTTTTATGTTATTTTCATAGAACTTTTTACATTATCCCATTTTTATTAGTGCATATAAAAATAGACTTGTATTTGCACCTATAGTAAAAATACTAATAAAAACATTTTTAATTCCTCCAATTAAAATTAAAAAACAAATTGACTTTTTATCTTAATCAATTTGTTTAATATTTTTTATAATAATCTTCTTAATCCAATTTAGAATATGGTTGTAAAAGTTGTAAAGTACTTACCCTTACTATATTTCCGTTGAGATGCAACTGTATATGCGTAAACACAACATTATGCGGGAGTTTCTTTTGATGTTGGGCAAAGACTATCTCAAGCCGAAAGAACTGTAATGAGAAATAAGGCTATAGTCTCTGGTGTTTGGTCTTTTGTGGAACCTGCTTACTTAACCCCTACCTGGGTACACTTTGATAATCGTAGTGGTATTCCAGCATGTCGTACAGGTGGATATCCATTATTAAGAAATGGTAGCAGAGGAATATATGTTCTAGTATTACAAGATGCTTTAAACACTTTAGGATATAGAACTGGTGGGCTAGATGGAATTTTTGGTCCCGCTACTACAAATGCTGTAAGAGCATATCAATCATATAAAAGGCTTGGTGTTGATGGTATAGTCGGATGCAATACCTGGACTGCACTAATGAATGACGTAGTTGGCAAAGGAAGAACTTCTACTACGATTGATTAGATACCAGCAAGAGGCTGTCCTATAATTGTCATTCTTATTAAGGAATAGCTATAGGTGTAAATATCCCACTGTATAAATATCATTACCTACTAAATATTGTGCAAAGTTAACTCCTGCACTTACTTGACTGGCACCATTAACACCGTATTGCCATCCTCAGTTCCAAACATCTCCAGTCGTTGTTAATGCTAAAACAAAACCATAACCCCCATAACCACTACAACTAACTTGCTTAATACTAGGTATACCATTAACTAAATAATGTTGCTTTTACATTCTTTTTTATAGAATCTCTTTCCACTCATAATAACAAAAAGACAATTTTTACCTCATACTCAACTTAACATTCACATTAATATTCCTATTATTTCTATAAACATTCAAATTAACTACATCATTAGGGTTCTTGGTGTAAATATACTCTCTTAAATCGATACTTTTATTAATTACGGTATCATCAATTTTCGTTATTATATCTCCCTCTTTCACTCCAGATACTTTAAGCGGTCCATCTGGTGAAACTTCTGCAACGTACACCCCACTGTCTAATTGCAAATCTGGATTTAAATATGGTATTACCTCTTTATCATATCCAAATAATCCAAGATATGCTTCCGTAAAACTCCCCTGTGCCACGAAACTCGCTATTATCGTTTTTACTACATTCACAGGAACCGCAAATCCAATCCCTTCTGCTGAAGTGATTTTTACCGTATTAATCCCAATCATATTTCCGCTTTCATCAATCAACGGTCCTCCACTATTCCCAGGATTTATTGTTGCATCTGTTTGAATCAAATCCTCCATATATGAAACTTTATCATCTTCTTGTAATTTTATAGTTCTGTCTTTCCCACTAATTATACCTCTTGTAACAGTCCTTTGAAACTCAAATCCAATTGGATTACCTATTGCATAAACTGTTTGTCCAACTTTTATTGTATCTGAATCTGCCAATTTAATATACTTTAAATTTGTCATATTTATTTTTACAATACTTAAATCTAAATCATCATCTGCCCAAACCACCTTACCAGTATATTGTTTTCCATTAGACAAGTTTACATAGCAACTGCTTGACTTATCCCCTGATACATGCCAGTTTGTTAATATGTAACCATTTGCCGATACAATAACGCCAGACCCCAAACCCAACTCTTCTTCACTATTTTGTGTAAAAATTGCACTTCCCAAATTTTTCATTTTAGAAATTCCTACAACCGAATCCGAAACATCTTCTAATATATCCGTTATATCCTTAGGCTTTTCCTGCGTAGTTGCTAAAGTCTTTGTTGTATCTACCTGTTGAACATCATACGGATTAGTACTCCCATCATTAGTTTGAATTCTTATATACATGCCATACAAAGAGATACTAACAACAGCAGTTAAAATTGCTATAAAAAGCAACTCTCCAAACCTTCTATAATTAATCTTCTTTCTTTCATACCTTGACAACATGCGACCTCCAAAATTACTTTTAAATAGAACAAAGTAGTTTCAAGAGGTTAGTATATGTTTTTTTAAAAAAGTCACCGACAGCAATTACGAGGCCCATGGAATCTTCGGAGGCTTGGAGGGACTTTTTTAAAAAACATATACTAACCTCTTGAAACGGATATCCTGTACTATATTAAATAGTATTATGCTAAAATTTTTGAAAAATATGCCAATACCAGTTTAATTTTTTCTTAATCTATGCTATTATATTATTAATTTTGAAAGGACATCTTAATTGATATATGAAAAATTATTATGAAATATTAGAAGTTAACGAGAATGCATCTCAAGATATTATTCATAAAGTATATAAAATTTTAGCCAAAAAATATCATCCAGATCTGCAAACAAAATCTACAGAAATAATTGCTGAAAAGAGCTTTAAAGAACTTGCCGAAGCATACGAAATACTATCTAATGAAGAAAAAAGAAAAAAATATGATGAACAATTAAAATCTTTTAAAGACTCTGAACAAGCTAAAACTGTTCATTTAGAAGATTATGAACAGTTGCGAAATTATTGTATTCAATTAGAAAATGATTTATCTATTTACAAAAAAAACAGTCCCCCATTTAAACAAGTACAAAAACAGGCTTATAGAGATGCATACGTTAATACCATTAAAAACCTAGGCTATAGTGTAAGACACAAACGAACTTTTAAGCAATCACTTAAAAGTTTTATGGTTTGGGTATTAAGTATGGCAATTGTATTTGCAATTGCATATGCTGTTTGGCATGTTCCAGCCTTGAAAGAGAAACTTACATCTACATTTGGTGTATGGAGCTGATTTAAATCTCACTCGTACCATTCAAATTCCCAACTATTAAATTTCACCGTATCCCCTTCTTGAATTCCTAACTTTTTTAGCCTTTCATTTACGCCAAGATTTTTCAAAGACTTATGAAAATAATGCATAGACTCATTATCGGATAAGTTCACTTTAGCAATAAGCTTGTCTATTGCATTTCCAGTTACTACATATATATTATTTTCTTTTTTTACTATTATCTCACTTTTGTCTTCTTTTAACGTGTACACTACTCTTTCTTCTGTTTCAACAATATCTTCTACTGGAATTTCTTTTAACACTTTTGCGACATAATTCATAAGTTCTTTTAAGCCTGTATTTGTTGCTGCTGAAATTTCAAATAATTCCATTCCATTTTGTTTAGCTAATTCTTTTAACCTAGTCAAATTTTCTTTATTTTGCAATACATCAATTTTATTAGCAACAATTATTTGTTTTTTTGTGCTTAACTTAGGACTGTACTTCTTTAACTCTTCATTAATAGTATTAAAATCTTGGACTGGGTCTCTTCCTTCTGTCCCCGCCACATCGATAACATGTAATAATAATCTTGTCCTTTCAATATGTCTTAAAAAAGTTAACCCTAATCCTATACCTTCACTTGCACCTTCGATAACTCCAGGAATATCTGCTAAAACAAAACTACTCCCAAGTTCAGTTTTTACAACGCCTAAATTGGGCTCTAGTGTGGTAAAATGAAAGTTTGCAATCTTAGGTTTTGCTGCACTTACCATAGATAAAATTGTTGATTTTCCAACATTTGGGAATCCTATCAAACCAACATCCGCTATTAGCTTTAATTCTAAAATTATTTCTTTTTCTATCCCGTTTTCGCCATCTTGTGCAAATCTAGGAGCTTGCCTAGTTGAAGTAGAAAAATGTGCGTTTCCTTTACCACCTTTGCCACCTTTTAATACTAATTCTGTTTGACCCTCATGTGATAAATCTACTACAACTTTCCCTGTTTTAGCATCTTTTACAACTGTCCCTAATGGTACTTTTATATATAAATCCTTGCCTGCTTTTCCATAGCAGTTTCCACCACTGCCATTTTCGCCACTTTCCGCTATATACTTTTTATTGTATCTAAAATTAATTAATGTATTAGCATCTGAATCTACTGCAAAATATACATCTCCACCTTTGCCACCATCACCACCGTCTGGTCCGCCATTTGCAACATATTTTTCAGTCCAAAAACTGATAGCCCCGCTACCACCTTTACCAGACTTCACTGATATTTTCGTATAATCTATAAACATTATTTTCTCCCTTTTTAAATTTTATTTGCATCATCTATTGGAACTACTCTTATAGTAAAACCTAGTGGATATAATAGCTTTATTAAAGTACTCACTTGCGGTGAATTCACACATTTCTCAATTCTAGCTATTGCAGATTGCTTAATTCCACTTTTTTTACTTAAATCTCTTTGTGTAAGTTTATTTTTTTTTCGAGCTGCTATTGTTGCCTCTATTATAGCTTCTTGAAGATCTATTTCTAATTGTTGTTCTGGAGTAATGTTTAGCTCTGCTTTTACTTCTTCCCATGTCATGTATGGTCTCTTATCCATCTTTTTCACCTCTTTTTATAAAACTTTCTAAATTCCTTTTTGCTTTTTCTATTTCCCTTTTTGGTGTTTTACGAGTTTTCTTCATAAATATACTCAATAATATAAAACTATTATTATTCCAATATGCAAAAAGTATTCTGTCTCTTAATGGTCTTAGTTCCCATATGTCATCAACAAGATGTTTTATATGTTTTTTTCCCATACTTAATCCATAAGTTGATAGCATATTAATGTATCCTGCCATTTTATTAAATTTTAATCTTGCATCTTTGCTATTCATCTTTTGTAACTGTTTCATATAATTTTTAATTTCGCTTTCACCATTGTTGTCCTCATAAAAAATTATTTTATACATGTTACTCCTTACTAATGTATTATTATGATAGCATATTTGTTATCATAAGTCAACACTTTTTTAAAAATTTTTTTTAATTTGATTACTAGTTAACACTTTAGCCTAAAACTTCCGCCTCTGGAGTATAGTATATATTTTAAAAAGGCTCCTCCAAGCCTCCGAAGACTCCATGGGCCTCAAAGGGCTGTCGTTCACCTTTTTAAAATATATACTATACTCCAGAGGCTACTTTTCTGAAAACTGTTAAATAGTAACTTTAATTTCTCCCTTAAATTAAAAAATAAGAACCGTTTTATCTTTATACAGATAAAACAGCCCCCTATTTATTAATTTTTTATACTATTTACTCATTCTGGATAAACGCTTACTTGTTTTTTATCTCTACCTTTTCTTTCAAATTTTACAATCCCGTTAGATAAAGAAAATAAAGTGTCGTCGCTTCCAATTCCTACATTCTTACCTGGATGCATTTTGGTTCCTCTTTGTCTAACTAATATATTCCCAGCTAATACAAATTGACCATCTGCTCTCTTTACTCCAAGTCTTTTAGACTCACTATCTCTTCCGTTTTTAACACTACCTTGCCCTTTTTTATGAGCCATAAATTTTCACTCCTCTCTCCTCCTCCGAGCAAGTTCCGCATCATTCGCATTTTCGCTTTACTCAAATGCTTATTCACTTCACTGCTCGTCGTCTTCCCAAAAAAGTTTTGTTTCACAAATACTTTTTCGTGATATTTGCTTAACATACTCGTTCATACACTTCAATATATTATTCTATTTTTTCGCATCTTTTTTTGCTGTTGGTGTTGCAGTAGCTTTTGCAGTTGCTGATTTTGTAGTTTCTTTCGTTGCTGGCTTTTCAACTGCTTTGTCAGTTACTTTAGTTACTGCCTTTTCTGCTGGTTTAGCTGCAGTTTCTTTTGCTGCTGATTTTGCAACTTCTGACTTTTTAGCTGTAACTATTGATTCTTTTGAAGTTTCAGCTTCTGCTTTTTTAACTGTAGCTGCTGATTCTTTTGAAGTTTTAGATTCTTCCTTTTTGCTGTTAGGAGTTGTTATTTCTATAATTTCAACTTTTGTATAAGGTTGTCTATGTCCTTGTTTTCTTCTATAGCCTTTTTTAGGTTTCATCTTGTAAACAATTATTTTTTTACCCTTACCATGAGAAATTACTTTTCCTTCAACTTTAATACCTTTTACATAAGGATCTCCAACTTGTACTTTTCCATCTTCACATACTAGAACAACTTTATCAAAAACGTGTTTTTTGTTTTCTTCTACATCTAGTTTTTCGAAAAATACAACATCTCCTTTAGCTACTTTGTATTGTTTCCCACATGCCTCAATTATTGCGTACATCAAGTAGCACCTCCTTCTTCGTATACTCGCTAATCCAAAATTTACAAGGTAATCTATTTATATAGATATTTATGTACCTTGATTAAGCGGATTACAATTACATATTTTACCATAGTTTGTGTGCTGTTGTCAAGACCAAATTTTTTTGAATTTTTTTCGATGTAAGAATTTTTTCTTTGTAGGGGCGACTATCAGTCGTCCGCTCTTCGAAGAATTTGCTTGTTTTTTTATTTTTTATAGGAATTTCTCTGTAGCACAGACGAGCAAT